>Ga0222691_1000072_pt1 | contig 43939 bp, 45 predicted proteins | sample AntAcemetage1237_FD_179839 | JGI IMG/M metagenome (GOLD analysis project Ga0222691, IMG submission 179839) | Saline water microbial communities from Ace Lake, Antarctica - #1237 | ecosystem: Environmental > Aquatic > Non-marine Saline and Alkaline > Saline | place: Antarctica: Ace Lake... | reverse complement strand
AGGAACAAGCTCATACTCATCAACAGCAACCCAAGCACCAGATCAAAACGTAGCTCCAGCTATCGTGGGTGTCCCAACTGTTATTGTTTCAAACACTGGAGCTGTTGTTGCGTGGTCTACGAATAAGCGGGTTTCCTCGAAAGTTGATTTTGGACTTCTCGAAATCACAGCCTCAACACCTGAATACAACAAAGAAACTCGAGTGCTCAATCACTCTGTGACAGTGTCAAATTTACTTCCATGTACTACATACTCATATCAGGTTAAATCCTACGACGCTTCTTCTCAAGAAGTTGTAAGTTCAAAAGAATCATTCACGACAACAGGCTGTGCAACAACCGCTGAAGTTAAAACTCTTAAGCAAGATAGTGTAGATACTTCTGTGGGAGGTGAGCTTGATTTTACAAGTTATAACGTAAAAACTAAGCTTAGAGTTCCCGCAAACTTAAAAGAAGGTAAGACAGATGTTGTGTTCCAAGTTAAGAAGCTTGAAAAAACAGAAACAGCTCTAGATATTGGAAAACCAGAAGGTTCAGTTGAATGGCTTGGTGGATACGCTTATAACTTTAGCGCCTATGGATCGGAACTCGAAGAAGTTAATGACTTTGACAATGCAATTGATGTGACAATTGAATATTCACGAGAAGACATCTCTGGTATTGATATCAATACACTGAAAATTCATCACTATGATGAAGAAATAGGATGGTCTGTACTAAGTGGTTGTTCAAACAATTACAATACAAGCACAGGTGAAGGAGAAATTACATGTAAAACAAGCAGCTTCTCTATCTTCGGTCTCTTTGGAGAAAATGCTTCAGGGGGAAGTTCAACTGGTTCGTACGTAACAGCCTCATCTTCTTCAGCACCAAGTGTTTCTGCTGATGATTCTGATGAAATTGAAACAGAATTAGAAGTTCAAACTACTGAAGTTGTTACAGAAGAAACTACAATTGAAGATATTGATCAAACAAAAGATCTTGCTGAAGAGTCAGATACTAAATTCCTTCAAGATTTGTGGATGGGGATGACAAACGCTGATGTTTTCGCTCTTCAAAAATTCCTCAACGCAAATGGCTTTACTCTTTCGCAAGAAGGACCAGGATCGCCAGGGAGAGAGACTTCATACTTTGGAAACAAAACATTTGAAGCAGTCAAAAGATTCCAGAAGGAATACGCTGACAATATTTTGAGTCCACTTGGTTTGAATAATCCTACGGGTTATCTAGGAATGTTCACTCGAACATTTATAAATGAAAACTATTAATTATATTTTCTTAAAAGTTAAAAACCCGACACTTGTCAGGTTTTTAACTTTTTGTTCTAATGTTGCGTGATATAATTAATTTACGTCAATGTCTTATTAATTTATTATTTTTATTAGCATGAAAGATAAATCAACTCATCTTATTTTCTCTGTACTAACTGTACTTGCTATAGTTTTGGCTTTTGTTTTTATTACAAATCCAGAATCTTTTGTTTTTGCGGCAGCACCAACAACTCCTGCAAATCTTGTGGCAACTCCTGGTGATGGTCAGGTTGTTTTAACTTGGTCGTTGGGGCCTAAAAGTGCAGCTGTTCAAAAATATTATATTCAGCATGACAACCCTAATACAACAATAGATACAGGAAGCGTAGGTACTTTTTACACTGTTTCTGGTCTTACAAATGGAGTTGAGTATACTTTTTCTGTAGCTGCTTTGAATAAAGACGGAATAAGTTCTTACACTTCAGGGGTTGTTGCAACTCCTGTGATTTCTGGTTCTGTACCAGGAGCGCCAACACTTGTCAGTGCCACCCCCAATGGGGATCAAAGTCTAGAGATTATTTGGACTGCCCCTGCAGATAATGGTGGGGATTCTATTACAAACTATGAAATTGGTTATAATCCTCAAGGCGGGGCATCTGGAACTACTGATGTTGGAAATGTGACAAGCGCAACATTAACTGGACTTGTTAATGGTACTCAATATGGAATTAAGGTTCGGGCACAGAATGGTGTTGGGTATAGTACAGATTCAAATGGTTTAGCCGCAACTCCTGTCGCTGGTGTTACGGCGCCTGAGGCGCCAACCCTAGGTGTTTTAACTCCTGGAAATGGTGTTGTTCAGGTTGCTTGGGTGGCGCCGGTAGATAATGGTGGTGAGGTTATTACCGATTATACAATTTCATATACACTACAAGAAGGATCCGAACAAACAGTAAATACAAACGGCATTACTTCACCATATCAAATAACAGGTCTTACGAACGGAGTTGAGTACACAATAAAAATTGCCGCTGAAAATTCAGAAGGGCTTGGTGATTATTCTACAACAAATACTTCTACACCTTTTTCTGTTCCAGAGAATCCCACCAATCTAAGCTTAACATCCGGCGATGGAACTGTGGGTATCTCTTGGGCAGCCCCAGCCTCAAACGGGTCACCAATCACAGACTACACAATCTCATACACACAAGCAGGAGGTTCAGAACAAACAGTATCTCTAGGAAGTGCATCAACAAGCTACACACTAGAAGGACTCACAAACGGAGTAAACTACACTATTAAAGTTAGTGCAGAAAACTCTGCAGGAACAAGCTCATACTCATCAACAGCAACCCAAGCACCAGATCAAAACGTAGCTCCAGCTATCGTGGGTGTCCCAACTGTTATTGTTTCAAACACTGGAGCTGTTGTTGCGTGGTCTACGAATAAGGCAATGTCTACAAGGCTTGATTTTGGTTTGATTGGTGCCACAACTTCAACATCTGAAGTAAACAAAGAAACTAGAGTTGTTAGTCATTCCACCACTATAAGTAACTTGATTCCATGTACTACCTATTCGTATCAAGTTTATTCAAAAGACTCTCTCAATCAAACTGCTGTAAGTTCTGTGGAGACTTTTGCAACAAGTGGTTGCGAGGGTGAGGCAACAGTTGTTCTCACTCAACGAGACACTGTTGACACAAGTGTGGGGGGTGAGCTTGATTTTACCAATACAAACATCAAGGTAAAGTTGAGTGTTCCCGCAAATCTAAAAGAGGGTAAGACAGACGTTGTCTTTCAAGCAAAAAAACTTGATAAAGCAGTTGTTCAATCTGAACTTGGTCTTCCAGAAATAAGAAAGCGTTGGCTTGGGGATTACGTCTACAAATTAACTGCCTACGCTTCAGAAACTGAAAAAATAGATGGTTTTGATAATCCCGTTGGTGTAACAATTGAGTATTCACGAGAGGATGTTTCTGGTATTGATATCAACACTCTTGTTATTTATCATTACGAAGAAGATAAAGGTTGGCGCATTTTGGAAAGTTGTGTAAATAACTATAATTCAAATTCTGGTGTAGGTGAAATTTCTTGTCCAACACCTGACTTTTCAATCTTTGGTTTGTTTGGAGAGGCTTCGAGTGGGAGTTCTACCTCAGGTAGTTATATTTCTGATACTTCTGTATTATTTAATAATGCAAATAAAGATGAGGATGAAATTATTCTAGAAGACCAAATAATTGTTGAGGTAAGTGATACTGTTGATGACAAAGATATTGTTTCTAATGATAATTTTGTAAAAACATTCTTTAACAGCGATTTGTGGTACGGAAACAACAACGCTGATGTTTTCGCTCTACAAAAATTCCTCAACGCAAACGGCTTCACTCTTTCACAAGAAGGACCAGGATCGCCAGGGAGAGAAACTTCATACTTTGGAAACAAAACATTTGAAGCAGTCAAAAGATTCCAGAAGGAATACGCTGACAATATTTTGAACCCTTTAGGTCTTAACAACCCAACTGGATACTTTGGTTATTTTACAAGAACATTCATAAATCAAAACTATTAATTTCTAAAAAACCTTGCGTTTGCAAGGTTTTTTAGAATGTCTCAGTATGGTACACTAGATGGTGTTACGAGATATAATTTTTTTTATTTTTATGGATGATATAACTTTTTTTGAACCATTGTATGTAGGTGACACTGTGCCTGAAGACTTGGATTTTGATGTTTTTCACAAGGGGGAGCAATCAAAATTATCATTTAAAGATTTGCGAGGTTCGTGGTCTGTACTTTTCTTTTATCCTGCAGATTTTACTTTTGTTTGTCCTACCGAACTTGAAGAATTGGCAAATATGAAATCTGATTTTGATAAAGAGGGGGTTAAAATTGTTTCGATGTCGCGAGACACGGTATTTGTTCACAAGGCGTGGCATGATCAATCTCCTGCGATTGGCAAAATTGAATTTCCCATGGGGTCTGATCCAACAGGGGAGGTAAGTGAAACTTTTGGTGTAAATATTTTCGATAAAGGGATTACACTTCGAGGTACATTTATTATTGATCCAGAGGGAGTTATCAAATCAATGGAAGTAAACGATGATGCTATTGGACGTTCGGCTAAGGAGCTTCTACGAAAAATTCGAGCGGCAAAGTTTGTTTCTGAAAACGGAGGAAATGTTTGTCCTGCTTCATGGGAACCAGGAGACGATACTCTCAAGCCAGGAATGGATTTGGTTGGAAAGATTTAAATTACCAAGCTCGAACGTTTTTTCAAAACAGGAATGTATAGCGTTCCCACAGGAGTGTACGGGAGGAATGCGGGGCGGATTCTTTGGTGGGCGGGCATAAAAAGAAAAAGCTGTCTCAAATTGAGACAGCTTTAGTAATTCAACTAAAAAAATTATGAAGCAAATTTTGGAATTGCGGTTTGTTCTTTTCTGGCAAGTTCGCAAAGTTTATCGTATGCTTCTTGCCAAGTAATTTTCTTGCCTTGTTCAATTCCATTTTCTTCAAAATATTTTTGATAGTTTCCATAGTCCAAATCTTCAAAAAAGGCTTGGTTGTTTTTGTTAAAGGTAGCAAAAATTCCATCAAAATCTTGCCTTCCCTGAATAGGAAGTATTTCCGCAATGAAAATAACTTCATTTTTGGTGTTGGCAAATTGTTCATCGAATAAATCTGTTTCAATGAAAATATCATTTTCTTCGCTCATCCTTTTTTCCTCTTCAAGCTTTTCTTTTGTCGCTGAGTAGGTTTTGAAAATTGCTTTGTTTGCAAAAGGGATTCCGGCCATAGCCCAAATCCAGTCAGACAAGTTACTTTTGTAACTGTCAGTTTTGTCGAATGTTTGCTCTTTTGGCTTCATTTTATTTTTTTAATTTACTTGTTCGTAAACAGTCTAGCACATTGCTCTTGACAAGTCAAGTGTTTTCTGATATACTTTCGTTAGTTCTTTCAAAATTTTGTTTTTTAACCAATTTGATTGTTTTGAGCTGTGGACTTTTGTCTGTAGTAACTATTCTGTAAAAATCAAAACAATTTGAAAATGGAAAAAGTAAAAATTTTAAAATGCGAGACCTATGTTGATTGTTGGGCAGCTACAAATGCACTTGGCTCATGCCAGTACATAGAAATTGTACAAGGAAACCTTTTGACTACTTTAAACAACTTGAACTTGAATTGGTATGACAACCACAAGGACAGAGTGTTAAAAGAACTTGAAAGCGAACTTAGTGCAAGCCACGGGGGATTTTACCTTGATGTGATAGATGGCTACAAGAATGAGCTAGGTGAACTACTAATTAAATGTAGTGATGCACAACACAGTTAGAACTTTGAACGAGAGAAAATTTCTCTCGTTCTCATTATTCAGATCATAAAGTAATTTGTGGTTTGATAGTGAAAATTGTCCTTTAAAATTTCATTGTTAATTATTTTCCGCCAAGTGAGGTTACGTACCTCGAACTGACAAAAAGGCAGCCCTTGGTGTGTCGTGTTGTTCTTAACTAAAATAATTTAATAATGAAACAAAACAAAAATTGGTGGGTACTTCAGTACTCGTCAAACCGCAGAAATTGTAAGAATAAAGAATTCTCAACGCATGAACAAATGGAAACATTTTTTGGGACACTAGATGAAACCTTTGCTTTTATTACAAACCATGGGACCAGTAACAATACTAGAAGCATGTTAGAACTAATTGCAAGGAAAGAGTGTTTAAACAACCCAAGAATTGACTATTTTGATTGTAAAAACGGCTTGATGATTAGGAAAGAAAAACCAACAAATGCCAGCTGGTGTTGCTACAGCGAATTAAGATTTAGATTAACTGCAACTTGCCTAAAACGCAACGGAGCAACTGATTTAAAGAAACAAGCTTTGCTTATTAAAAAATTTGACGAGCTAATGCAAGTAAGACATAAGGGACAAGATTAACACTAAAGCCATTCCAAAATTTTGGAATGGCTTTTATATTGCCAGTCTGCCAAAAATCCAAAAAAGAATCCGCCCCGCATTCCTCCCGCACACTCCTGTGGGAACGCTATACATTCCTGTTTTGAAAAAACGTTCGTTTATTGTGCCGGAGGTGGGAATCGAACCCACACCTCTTACGAGACACGATTTTGAGTCGTGCGCGTCTACCAATTCCGCCACTCCGGCTTGCGTCAAACCTTGAAATAATTGAATGGCGTTTAAATTGATTTGAGATAAAAGACATTCGCGTCTACCTCATCCCAGTATTTGCGCCACTCCAGCTTGTTAGTGTTGGATAGTTACTAGTGTACGACAAATGATGAAAAACGCAAGTTTTTAAACATTTTTTACAGTTTTTTATATTCTGCGCAAGGGTTTGTCTATGATATAATGACCACATGAATAGTGATGCAATGAAAAATGAATTATTTTCTGAATCTATATACTTTATTGAAGTTGATAAGGTTGAGCCCAATCCATACCAGCCACGACATGAATTTGACCAAGACAGACTAAAAGAACTTTCAGAGTCAATTCGGCAGTATGGTGTCCTTCAGCCGCTTGTGGTCTCTCGTATCGAGGAATCTGATGAGCACGGAGGCATTCGTGTCAAATATGAACTTATTGCTGGTGAGCGACGTTTGAGGGCTTCTAAGCTAGCAGGACTTACGCAGGTTCCTGCTGTGATTCGAAAAGAGCACAACCCAATGATGAAGCTAGAACTCGCTATCATTGAGAATCTTCAACGAGAAGATTTGAACCCTATTGATCGTGCTCGTGCTTTTATGCAGCTTGCTCAAGAATTTGGGTTTTCTCACAAAGAGATTGGTAAAAAAGTTGGTAAGAGTCGGGTTTATGTTTCTAACTCTCTTCGAATGCTTCAAATGCCACAAGAAATGCTCGAGGCAGTAGAGCAAAAACGTATTTCAGAAGGTCACACTCGACCACTTCTTATGTTAAACGACAGACCAGAAGAACAGTCTGTTCTTTTCAAAGAAATTTTGTACAAAAGAATTACTGTGCGTGAAGCAGAACGACTGGCTCGGAATATTGCAAAAGATAAGTCCCGCAAAAAAGAACTTCTTCCAGATCCTGCAACAGAAGAAATGGAACATAAATTGCAAGATGCTTTAGGTACACGAGTTCGAATTACTCGAAAAGAAAAAGGGGGAAGTATTGCGATTGATTTCTTTTCAAATGATGACCTTGATACAATAATTCATATTTTGAAAGGAGAAAAGGAGGCTTTACACAATCCAAATGCTCTATTGGAACGATTTGAAAAAGAGCAAGAGTCTAGGCAGGAAAATGTTTCGCAGAGTGTGGACAGTAATGAAGAAAACACCTCTGGTACTGGTTTTCAAAATGTAGAAACACCAATTAGTGAGAAGAAATTAGAAGAACCAGAAAACGGAACAGAAGAAAATTCATTTGAGGACGCTGAACGTGACCTTGATGAAAACAACGACTTTCTAGATGATTCAGACGCTCAAGAAACAGGAATATTTGAAAAAGATGATTTGGGGGATGAGACAGAAGAAGATTTGTATAATATTAAAAACTTTTCTTTATAAACAAAACCCCTCAAACGAGGGGTTTTGTTAGTTTTTGAAACGTTTGATAAATTTGTTGACTAAGCTGTTTTCTTCAAGGTATTTCTTTATGTGTTTTTGAGCAATTGATGTTTTGGCTGTGTCGAGCCATTTTGAGGTTGGATGTGAATTTTTTGCTGTTGTTGCCTTTACAACATCTCCATTTTTCAATGTTGTATAGATGGAAGAGTGTTTTCCATTTATTTCGGCTGAAGTTACCTGTCTTCCTATGTCTGTATGAACAGAAAAAGCAAAATCAATAACGGTTGAATTTTCTGGTAGGTCTATAACGTCACCTTGTGGTGTGAAAACAAAAATTCTTTTTTGAAAAAAATCTCCTTTCAAAGCTTTGAAAAAATCTTTTGGAGTCGCATTTTCTTTCCTGTGTAGATCTCCCATTTCTTTGAGCCATAACAAATTTTCTTCTTTGCCTTTTTTTGTCTCACTTTTGTAGCCCATGTGTGCGGCAATACCGTATTCTGCATGTTCGTGCATGTGAGGGGTTCGAATTTGTATTTCAACCACACCACCTGCACCGGTGAATATGGTTGTATGAAGACTCTGATATCCATTTGGTTTAGGAAGTGCTATGTAGTCCTTGATACGTCCCGGAAAGGGTTTCCAGTGGCTATGAATAACCCCAAGTACTTGATAGCAACTTTCTACATTGGGAACAATTACTCGAAGTGCTACTATGTCGTAGATTTTCTCTATATGCATGTCTTTTCGAAGAAGTTTTTTGTACAAACTATAAATACTCTTTATTCGATAGCTTGAGCCATCAACCTCTATTGAGTTCTTTGCGAGTTCAGTTCGAAGCTTTTTGTATACTTGTTCTAAATCTTTTTGTGCATTTTTTGCATGTTGCTTGAGAAGTTTTTTGATATTTTCATAGTCTTTTGGGTAGGCAAAAGGGAAGGCTGCGTCTTCGAGATCTTTTTTGATCTTCCACATACCCAATCTGTCCGCTATGTTTGCGTGTATTTCTATTGTTTCCAGAGCAATACGTTTTGATTTGTCTGGGCGTAGGTATTGCAAGGTTGTTGCGTTGTGTAGTCTGTCTGCAAGTTTGATCATAATCACTCGCACATCGTCTGCCATGGTGAGTATGAATTTTCTCCAGTTTTCAATATAACGTTCCTCACCTTTGTATTTTACTTGCCCAATTTTCGTCACACCTGCAACAAGATTCGCAATCTCTTTTCCAAATGTTTTTTCGAGTTCTTCGCTCGTAACTGAAGTATCTTCTACGACATCGTGAAGTAGTCCAGCAGCTATTGTTTCTGCGTCAAGACCAAATTCTGTAAGATTTTTTCCAACTTCAACACAGTGATAGAAATATGGTTCTCCAGACTTGCGTTCTTGTCCTTCGTGAGCTTTCTGAGCAAAGGAAAAAGCACTTTCAATAAGCGCTCGGTCTTCTGCGCTGATTTCTTTCTTGGTCAAAGAAAGAATATCTTGGGGTGTTGGTTCTTGTGCTGACATATATCTAAGTATAGCCGAGTTTTAAGCTTTGTAAATAATTAGATTTTTTAAACATAAATCTAACCTATATTGACTTCATTGTAATTGTCATAAAGAAAATCCCGACCTTGGTCGGGATTTTCTTTATGATTGCATTAATAGAATCGCGTCTTCTAGGGTAAATTTTTCTGGGTCTTGTTTGTCGTCAAGGTAAAGTCTTTTTAATCCTTTTTGAACATAGTATCCTGAGCGACTTTTCAAAAGTCTGATTTCTTTTCCTGTTTTTGGATGTTTTCCAAGACTTTTAAATAATTCTACACCTTTAGGAAGTGCTTTTGCTTCTGAGAGAAGTTTCAAGGCTTGTTCAAGAGTTATTGTGTATGGGTCAAGTCCTGAATTTTTCTTGATTGATCGGAACTCTCTATCATGTCCTACATATGGTCCAAAACGTCCAATGTTTGCAATAATAGGCACATTGTCTTCCGGGTGTTTTCCAAGTTCTCGAGGAAGGATTAAGAGTTTGATAGCTTCTTCAAGAGTTAGTGTGTCTAAAGACATCCCCTCTAGTAAACTTGCTCGTTTTGGTTTAGGTAGAAGTTTAGCTTGCTTGATTGCTTCATTTTCATTTTTGACTAACTCTTTTTCTTCCGGGGTTTTCTTGTGACCTTTGGGGAATTTGGTTTTCTTTGGGATTTCAGGAGATTCTCCAAGCTGTACATATGGTCCGAAGGGTCCTTCCAGTGCGTAAATTGGCTCACCATTTTCTGGATGTTTCCATCGAGGTGTTTCCTCGTCAATAATATTTCCTTCATAGGTTCGAGCACCGTCACACTCTGGATAATTTGAACAAGACATAAATTTACCCGTTCGCCCGAGTTTGTATACCATTTCTTTCTTGCATTTTGGGCAAGTGAATTCTTTTGGTGTTGGTCCAAGATTTGTAAGTTTTGGAATGTCTTCTTTTGCTTCAACAGCTTTTGCAAAGACGGTGTAAAAATTACTAAGAACAGAGTTGTAGGTAGTTTTACCTTCCGCTATCTCATCGAGCGATTGCTCCATTGTAGATGTGAAATCGTCTGAAATATAATCCTCAAAATTTGTCTCAACAAAAGTAGAAACAACATCGCCAGTTGCTGTTGGTGTGAGCGTTCTTCCTTCTTTGGTTACATATTCTCTATCGAGTAATGTTTTGATTGTGGAAGCGTAGGTTGACGGTCGTCCAATTTCTCTCTTTTCAAGCTCTTTGATGAGTCCGGCTTCTGTATAACGGTTGGGTGGAGTCGTTTGTTTTGCTTCGTTGAATATTTCTTTTGTTTCAAGAGTATCTCCTTGAGATAGTTTTGGAAGTTCAACATCTTCTCCTCGAGCTGCTGTGTCTACAGCAAGCCAGCCAGGGAAGAGTAATCGAGATCCATTCATTGAAAAATTTGGAATGGATTGATTGTTGATATTTGCAGAAACTTTTGTTTTCATTATTTTTGCTGGAGACATCTGAGAAGAAACAGCTCGCTCCCAAATGAGTCGATAGAGCCGCTTCTCGTCATCTGTGGTTCCTGCAATTGGCTCGAGAGGGTTTGTGGGACGAATTGCTTCGTGAGCTTCTTGGGCATTTTTTGAAACTTTTCCATAGACACTTGCTTGGGCGTAGTCTTTTCCAAAGTTTTTCTCAATATAAGAAAGCATTTTAGATTGAGCTTCTTTTGAAATATTTCTAGAGTCTGTACGCATGTAGGTAATAAAACCTTTTTCATACAATTTTTGAGCAACTCCCATAGTTCTACTTGGTGCAAATCCAAGTCGGGTAGAGGCTGTTTGTTGCATTGTGGATGTTGTAAAAGGCGCTCGGGCTTGTCGTTTACCTTCAGATTCTTTTACTGCTAGGACAGACCATGTATTTGATTTTGCCTCTTTTTCTATACGTTCTGCCTCTTCTTTCTCCCAAATTTCTTTGTCGCACACAAGCTTGAAAGTGTCTCCACCTTTTTTAAAGTCACCAGAAAGAACCCAGTAGTCCTCTGGTTTGAATGCAGTTATTTCACGTTCACGTTCCATGAGTATTCGAAGCGCTGGAGACTGAACACGCCCAGCAGAAAGTCCATAGCGAACTTTTTTCCAAATAAGTCCCGATAGATCATATCCAAAAAGTCGGTCGAGTACTCGTCGAGCTTCTTGAGCTTCTTTGAGCTTCATATCAATACTTCGAGGGTGTTGGATAGATTCGTTGATAGCATCTTTTGTGATTTCGTTGAAGGTGATTCGTTTTGGATTTTTTAATCCAAGAGCTTCCGCAAGGTGCCAAGCAATAGCTTCTCCCTCGCGGTCGAGGTCAGTTGCGAGAATCACCTCATCTGATTTTTCGGCAATTTTCTTTAGTTCGGAAACAACCTTTTTCTTTGCTGGGGAAATTTCATATTTTGGTTTGAAACCATTGTTCACGTCCACCGCATCTTTATTTGATTTTGGCAGGTCACGAATGTGTCCAACAGAAGCTCGAACAACGTAGCCTTTTCCAAGATACTTTTCGATAGTTTTTGCTTTTGCTGGGGACTCTACGATTACTAATTTACTCATATATATAATGTATGTGAAATGTTAAAACGTTTTTAGTAATACTATGGATTCAAAAATATTGCAAATTTTATTGTGTGCGAAATATTTTTCCAAACTCTTCTCGAACAACATCTTTGAGTTCTAATGTACTTAAAACAATACTACATTCTGTGCTCGAGAGACCTGAATTTTCATATAAATAGCTTTTTGTTCGAGGTTCTGTGAGGAGTCTGAGGATTGATATTTCTTTTTCTGAAAATGAATCAAAAAGCTGCTGTTGATCAGGCTGTTCTTCGGATTTTAAATTAAAATGTTCAATGATGTCTTGAGAAGAGGTGATAGGGTAGCCTCCGCGTGCAATGAGTTTGTTTGGTCCTTTGGATTGTTCTGAGTATATAGAGCCGGGAAGTGCTAGTACGTCCCGATTGTATTCGATTGCAAGTTTTGCAGTGATGAGTGCTCCGGATTTTTCACTTGCTTCAATAATTAGAACAGCATCACACAAACCTGCAACAATTCTATTTCGTTTTGGAAAGCTCCATGGTGTTGCTTGAAACTCTGGTTCAAATTCTGAGAGTAAAGCGCCGCCAGAATCTACAATATCACGAGCAAGACGAAAGTGACTTCGAGGGGCAATTACTTCGGGTGCTAGTCCTGATCCAGGAATGGCGATTGTGTGGAGTCCTGTTTCTAGAGCTGCTTTGTGTGCAATAGAGTCCATCCCAAGAGCTAGTCCCGAAACAATTACAATAGGTTGGCCCGCGAGCCCTTTGATCAGGTCTTCACAAGCGACTTTTCCGTAATCGCTGTGTTTTCGCGAACCAACAACCGCAAGATAAATATACTCATTCGGATCTGGGAGGTCACCCTCAATGTAGAGGTGTTTTGGTGTATCTGGAATTTCTTTGAGTTTGAGAGGGAAGTTTTCAGGCTTGATTTTTCGTAATTGTACCTGCATATCGAAATTGTATCATGAAATTTTGCAGGTTCTTTTTTTATATACCTTTTTCAGCTATAATAGCTTTATTGTAAGGATATAAACAAAAACCATGTTAGATATTAAATTCATCAGAGAAAATAGCGATCTTGTAAAGATGGCAGCAAAGAAAAAACACGTAAAAATAGACGTGGAGCATCTTATTGAAGTGGACAACACTCGAATCAGTCTTCAGCAACAGATTGATGAAATTCGAGCAAAACAAAACATGGTTTCCAAAAGAATCCCAGAACTAACAGATGAGTCAGAAAAAGTAGAACTCATCAAAGCAATGTCGGCCCACAAAGATGATTTGAAAAAATACGAAGAAGAGTTGCGAGGCGTAATGAAGGAATGGAGAGATCTTATGCTCCAAGTTCCAAATATTCCAGACATGTCTGTTCCAGAAGGTCAAAGTGATGCTGACAATCAAGAACATAAAACTTGGGGTGAAAAACCAGGGTTTGCTTTTGAACCAAAAGATCATGTTGAAATTATGACCAGTCTTGGTATGGTTGATTTTGAGCGAGGCTCAAAAGTTCATGGTTTTCGAGGATATTTCCTCAAGGGCGATGGAGCACTCCTTTCGTGGGCTATTTGGAATTATGCTCGAGATTTTTTTGGCAAAAAAGAATTTGAACATATGATTGTTCCTATTATTGCTCGACCTGAAAACTTTTATGGAACGGGACATCTTCCAGGTGATGCTGATGACCTGTACGAAACTCAAGATCACGATTACCTTGCTGGTACTGCAGAAGTTTCTACTATGGGATACCACAGCGGGGAAATACTTTCTGCTGAAGAACTTCCTAAGAAATATCTCTCGTTTTCTCCTTGCTATCGACGTGAGGCTGGGTCTTATGGAAAAGATACAAAAGGTCTTATTCGAGTGCACGAATTTTACAAACTTGAACAGGTTGTTATTTGTGAAGCTTCTCATGAGACATCTGTAAAGTGGCACGAAGAAATAAACAGAAATACAGAAGAGTTTATAGAAAGTTTGAATATTCCATACCGAACAGTATTAAACTGTGGTGGAGATTTGGGACTTGGTCAGGTAAAGAAATATGATATTGAACTTTGGGTTCCTGGCGAGGAGACTTATCGAGAAATTTCTTCTGCTTCTTATTTTCATGATTTTCAGGCGCGGCGATTCAATATTTCTTACAAAGATGGAGAAGGTAAGAAACGTTTTGTACACTCGCTTAATTCAACCGCTATCCCAACTCCTCGAATCCTTGTTTCTCTTGTGGAGAATTTCCAACAAGCAGATGGAAGTATTACAATCCCAGAAGCACTTGTTCCGTATTTTGGCAAAAGTGAAATCCGTAAATAAAATATGACTCGAGGACGCATACAACAAAAATCACCACAGAATAAAAAACACCGTACAAATTTTTTCAAACGGTGTTTTCTTTGGTTTGGATTAAGTATTGTTTTGTTTTTTGCTCTTGGTTTGCTTTCAAGAATTCCAAGTCTTCGGGTTACTGGTGGTGTTTTTGAAAATATTGTTGTTACTAGTACTACTAACATAGATACTCGAGTTCAGGAATATCTTTCGGAGCGTTTTCTCTATCCGCGGTCTAATGTTGTTTGGTTTTCAGAGCGGAGACTTGAGCGTTTTGTAAAAAAAGAATTTCCAAGACTTGGTCGCGTTGATGTGACTATTGTCCCAAAACGAACAATTAAGATTTGGGGAGAAGAGCGAGAAGGGGTTCATTTGTGGTGCGGGCAGGAGCCACAAGATGTGTCTGTTGAAGATTCTGAATGCTACTTTGCTGATAAGGGTGGGTTTATTTTTGATAGAGCTCCATTTTTTGCTGGTGCGAGTTTTGTTCGTTTTTATGGAGGGGATTTCAAGGATTCTCCTGTGGGGAACAATTTGGTAGACACAAGCATTCTTGATTCTTATACTCAATTCGAAAAAGTCTTGGGTGATTATAATTTTGACATTCAAGCAATTTGGGATAACGGTGAAGACCAGGTTGAATTTATTTTACTTTCTAACAATCCAATAACTCAGGCTCCAAGGGTTCGTCATTATCTAGGAAATGATATTGGTGTTGTTTTGTCTAATGCTGTAAGTGCTTTGGGTGACGACTCAGTACTTCTTGATATTCGAGAAAACTATGATAGATTGGAATATATTGACACTCGATTTACAGGTCAGATCATTTATAAGTTTTTTGATGTTACGTCAGACCAGCCTGTTCAAGAGGTTGAGGAAATAGAATATGTTGATGAAATTCCTGAAGAAAATATTGAAGAAAACACAGAAGAACAGCTGGAAACAAGTACCGAGGAATAGTGTCCAGCTTGGATTTTGGAAAGAATTACGGCTTGTAAAAAAGCCCTTCTTTGTCCTTGCTCCTATGGCAGATGTTACTGATCGTGTCTTTCGAAAAATAATTGCAAAGTATTCTCGTTTTGGACAACCTGGTGGTGGTCCAGATGTGTTTTGGACGGAATTTGTTTCTGCAGATGGTGTTATGTCAGAAGGGCGAGATGCTCTTATTGTCGACCTCGCAATCAACGAAGGTGAACATCCTATTGTTGCACAAATTTTTGGAACAAATCTCGAAAAACTAGAAGCTTGCGCAAAAATGTGTGTGGATATGGGGTTTGATGGAATTGATATTAATTTTGGTTGTCCTGAGAAAAATGTTGTAAAGTCTGGGGGTGGTTGCGGAGCAATTCTTAACCCTGAGCATGCTATAGAAGTGATAAAAGCAGTACAACGAGGCGCTGCTGGAAAAGTTCCTGTTTCAGTAAAAACTCGACTTGGCTTCAATAAGGATGAGGTTGAAACTTGGGTCCCAAAATTACTCGAAACTGGTCTGGCTGTACTTACTGTGCATTTTCGAACACGAAAAGAAATGTCAAAAGTTCCTGCGCGATGGGAACGAATGCTTCGAATCAAAGAGTTGCGAGATCAGATTAGCCCGGATACTGTTTTGATTGGTAATGGAGATGTTGAAACCCTCGAGCAAGGTCGCGAATGGGCGCTTGGGTACGGAGCAGAGGGTGTGATGATTGGTCGAGGGATTTTTGGAAATCCTTGGTTTTTTGATGAATCAAATCCTAGTGTGACTGTTGCCGAAAAACTTGAAGTTATGCTTGAGCACACAAAACTGTATACAGAACTTCTCCCGATGAAGAATTTTAATATTATGAAAAAGCATTACAAAGCATATGTAAATGGTTTTGACGGAGCAAAGGAGCTCCGTGTGAAACTTATGGAAGCAAAAACGTATGAGGAGATAGAGGTTCTTGTAAAAGATTTTACAAGTAATTAAAAAAACCCTCAAGAGGGTTTTTTTTAAATTACAAGTATTTTTTGATTATTTCTTCTATTATTAATTTTTCAGTATCGATAGATAATCCTGCTTTTTTCATAAAGCCACTTTCTGAATGCATCCCAGCGGGGCGTCTGTTAACTTCTAAAATAACAGGTTTATTTTTTTTATTAAATACAATATCTACACCACCAAAAAGAGCATTGTTAACTTTGACTGCTTTTTTTGCAAAGTTTTCTTCTTGTTTAGTTAATTTGAACTCACTACCTTTTCCACCTTGTGAAAGATTATTTTTAAATCCATCCGAAGATTCTCTTTTTATTGCGCCTAATATTTTATCTCCAAAGACTAATACTCGCACATCAAAATTATTAGGAATGAATTCTTGAATCATGAATACTTCGTTATTTAAATTATCTATTTTTATATTTAATTCTTTTTGGTTTTCTATTTTCCAGACAGATTTACCATTTGCTCCATTTGTTTTTAACACACAAGGATATATTGTGTGTTGATTAATATATTTTTTATTTTTTGTGTATGTCGCTTTGTTTGCAATGATAGTTTCAGGAATAGTAATGCCAGCATTGTTAAAACGAATCATTTGGTGAATCTTTTCTGTGTAATCTTTGGTATAGGTAAAGCTTTTGTTGGAGATTTTATCTTTTTTCTGCAAAAATAATTCACCAATAAGAGCTACATAGTAAGAATCAGCACTCGCCTCTCTCATCCTTCTTTTGTTAATGAATAAAAAATCCTCTCTAATATCTGTTGGGTTATTTTTGATTACTAAAAGTGATTTTTTCGAATCTTTTAAATGGATAGCAATATTAGTATCCTCAATAATTTCTATTTGAGGAAAATCTTTTTTTATTTTTTTTAATCTGTTTAGTCCAAATTTTGAACCAGAACCACTTTTAGAGTCTGGGTTTAGTATGTAAATATTACTCATAATTTATAGTTGAATCTGGATCATTTTTTCTAATTTTCGACTATCTGCCATTAATTGAATTTTACTTTGATTAAATAGAGTAACCTCAAGTACTGGTTTTCCGCCATGTTTTGCAAACACCGCCTTGTCTCCAACCTTTTTGTTTTGCTTGAGAGTTTGAGTTGATTTGAGATGTTGAGCATTCTTTAGGCCTTTTATAGACAATATTTTACCCTCTTTCTTAGCGTAAAAATTATAAACATTCGTGTAGCCGTTTATTTTTTTCTGCAAGATAGGTTTTTTAGGTATTCGAATTAAAATATCATTAAGAGTGTGTGGAATGTTATAAGCATTTCGATACATTTCATCTCTGTAGCCACCTATTCTTGGTCCGATTTCAATTAATTTCCAACCTTCTTGTGTGTTCATTAATTCAATGTGTGCGGTTGTTGATCGTAATCTTAGTGCTTTTATTCCTTTTCTTGCTGCTTCTTCAGCATTTTTAATATTTTGCGCGTTTAATTTTGTCGGTAAACTTCTTTTGAAACCAAAAAAATCATCAAATCCTACATTTTTACCTGTAATAACTTTTACGATAGGACAGAAGTAAACTTTACCTCTTGAAGTTACGTAAGCGTCTACAGAATACATGTCTCCATCCATAAATTGCTCCACAAGCATTGTGGGTTCGCCCCTACCTTCAACCTCTTTGTAAACTTTATTAAGTTTTTTGAAAGCCATTTTAAGGTTTGTTTCTAATTCTTCTCGATGGTAGGCTTTTGTAACCAGTAAACTAGACGCTAAACCAGCCGGTTTTAGTACTATTGGGTAACCTAATTTATTCTCAATTTTTTTAATTGTTGATATTTTTGAGTCGTGAATAACACTATATTTGGGTGTTATTTTCTTATCATAAGCATTAAAATGTCGACGCATTTGAACTTTGTCGATAGACCATTCTAGTGATTTCACAGAGGGAGTTCGTAAATATGGTACGTGAGGTATAATCTCTTGGAATATTGGAATATTTTTTTCTCCCCGAGTTGTGATAGCTAAAATTTCATCTTCATAAGGTAGAAGACTTTTTATTATATTTTTTTTTGAGCTAAAATCACAAGATATTTTGATATCAAATTTTTCTAATATGGTCGGGTCTATTTTTGATTCTTGCTGTTTATCAAAAATAATTCCAAGTTGTATATGTTTTCCAAGTTCTTTTTTTAGTTCCGCACGCACCTCAGTCATGGAACCTGTTGGTTTTTTTGCTATATACAATATAATATTTTTTTCTGTTTTATTTTTCTTTACCATATAAAAATGCCAATTAATATTGGCTTACAAATAAGTATTAAAATTGTATAGAAGTACTGATAACTAGTCAATAGGTTTGTCATAAGTTTATAAAAAGTCAAATATTCATTATGGTACAATACACCCATGATAAACGAAGCATTGTATCGAAAATATCGCCCGCAAGATTTTAAGGAAGTGGTGGGGCAAGAACATGTGACAGATGTTATCCAAGGATCTCTCAAGCAAGGGAATATTTCTCATGCGTATTTGTTTTACGGTTCGCGAGGGACAGGGAAGACAACAGTTGCACGTATTATTGCAAAGCGACTTGGAGTTTCCGCTAACGATACGATGGAAATTGACGCCGCTTCAAATCGGGGAATTGATGATATTCGTGAACTTCGAGAAAGTGTGCACACGCTTCCGTTTGATTCCGAGTATAAAGTTTATATTATTGATGAGGTTCACATGCTTACCAAGGAGGCCTTCAATGCACTTCTTAAAACTCTCGAAGAGCCACCTCGACATGTAATATTTATTCTTGCAACTACAGAGCTAGACAAGATTCCAGATACAATTCTTTCTCGTTGTCAGGTTTTTACATTTAAAGACCCAACAACAAAAATACTTCAAAAGCTTGTAAAAGATATTTCAAAAAAAGAAGGATTTACAATGGATGACGCAAGTGCAGAACTGATTGCTTTTATGGGTGATGGATCGTTTCGGGACACTCAAAGTATTTTACAAAAAGTTATTTCATATTCTGATGACAAAAAACTTGATCATGGCGAAATTTCGCGTGTGGTAGGAGCCCCACCCAAAAAGCTTGTTCAAGATTTCTTACAAGGATTAGTGGAGGGTGATTCTCAAAAACTTTTTGAAATTATTGCAGAAGCCCAAGTCCACACACTTGATATGCATTTGTTTATCAAAATTCTCATCAAGAGTCTTCGTCAGGCACTTTTGCTTAGGTATGCTCCTGATATGAAAAACGAAATACAAGAAGAGGTTGGTGGTGATGTTGATTTTTATGTTGAACTTCTTAAGGAAAAGAAGGGTGCAATTACTTCAAGAACTCTAGAGGTCTTACTTGAAGCTGAGCAGAGGCAAGGAAAGGCATTTATTGCGACACTTCCACTTGAGCTTGCAGTGATTAAGTTGTTGGATAAAGAATAAAGAACAAAGAAAAAGTACCAGACAAACTGTCTGGTACTTTTTCTTTAGGCTGATCTCGTCGGTTTTGTTATTTTAATACCTTATCCCATAAGGGTTTCTGGATAACTTTAAGCATACTATGCAAAGTATATTCTTAAAGAGGCTTCTGATACTCAAAAACGAGAACTGTTAGGGTTTTTAAAGAGCCAGACACAGCTTAAGAATAAAAATATTTCATTATTTAGATACTACATAAAAAGCTTTACATTTATATTTTATATGATATTATCACACAGAATCAAAACTATATAAAAATGAATATAAAAGAAATTGTTATCCCTGAAATTTCAGATGAAGTTCTTCAAGAACGAATGAATCAAGTAAGGTTTACCATGCGTTGCATGTCAGGAACTGACGGAAAGCCTCACGCAACAAACGAGACGGACAAAAAGTACTTTGATCTGTTTTATGTTGAGTCTTCCGTTGACTCACGCACTGAGTCGTTCAATTTTGACGAAAACCGCAAAATTACTGAAAAGGTGGCAAATCTAAAAATACTTTCCATTGATGATGTTTTTATCAAAGTGGGAGGATATTATGGTTTTCTGAAAATGAAAATGACAATGGCAGAAGTATTGTCACAGATACCCGAAAAAGTGGTGAGTAATGTAGTAGCCTTCGGAATAAACCCAGACAAAGAACCTCAGGTTGTAGCTGGTGGCGAATACCAAATTGCTTCTATTATTTTTTACGGTAAATCTGACAAGGAATCAGGATCGGAAAATCTTCCCGCCTTTGATGGTTTAATAAAACCCATTAACAAAGAAAAGGTTGAGCGACTGAAAGATAAAATCAAACCAATTATTCATTACATTAATGAAGGTTTCAGTTTAATCGATCCTGGAAAAACGGATCAGCCTTTTATGGACATCGGTATCTGGATGCGCATTAATGGCAGTAACCTTCACCGAAACAATCCTACAGAGAGAATTTCTACTACTCCTGTAGTTCAGAAAGAAAAAATTTCTGTATACCAAGAATTTACCAATGGTGCTGATTACTTTTATCCGACCTATGAACAAACCATAAGTCAGATTCCAGACAAGTTGATCAATGAAAAAACCATTGGCTTCTTGTATGGTAAGACAGATTATTTCAAGACAGACAAAGGTGTCGTCCACGAGACAACGTACACGTTGATTGAAAGAGTGTAAATTTAAAAAAACAACAATTAAAACCCTTGAATTATTTCAAGGGTTTTTTTATTGTGTGATTTAAATAAGCTAGATTTATCTGAATTAAATATACCCTTTGAAGAAACAATCTTCAAAGGGTATATTTAAACGCTCTTCGGAGTCCGAGCTCCGCTCGGATTAGCTGCCCGACAGGGGCTCGTTCTCACAAGTTTGCTGTGCTCCTTGTTGCGAAATACACAATAAATATATTCCGCTATACTTCATTATTTATTGGCAAACAAAGGTTCTCACCCCTGAATATCAAGCATAGTAAAACGGCCTAGAAAAAAATCTAGACCGTTTTACTATTGCTGCCCGACAGGGGCTCGAACCCCAATTTCCTGGACCAAAACCAGGCGTCCTACCATTAGACGATCGGGCAATGTTTATATTAAAATTGCTTGTTCAGCAATTCGTATATATTGCCTTATTTTTTGTCAAAAATCAAGTAATTTGTTGTGATATACTGAGTCTATGAAAAGAGAACCCTGGCAGATTGCCGCTGCAAGATTTTGTGTAGAAAATTCAGAAAAAGGTTTTAAAAAAGAAGATTTATTTAAATTTATTAATAATACATATTCTGTTAACAATCAACAAATGGAGTATTTTTTTGAGGAAGAGATTTTTTCTCCTCCAGGTAGAAAGTTTAGCCGTAACGATGTTGCTGGTGTTTGGGTCCCTCCTCTTGATTTAGTTTCCAAAGTTACTGATTACGATGAATTAAATTAGCTCGAAAAAATTCAAAACAAGCGTTTTGGTTGTCAATTGTTGCTATTATAATTTCATCTGCAACTTTGTTGGTTGGTGTATTTTAAAATAGTAATTGTGTTGTATAATAAAAACATATGGAAATAAAAATTCAGATCATTATATTTTGGGTTCTATTAGCAGATTCATTAATAGCTAATGCGATTGCTTGGTTTGGGCAAAAGTGGTACATGAGACATTTTCAAATTATGTCACGTATATTTCCTTTGACTCGAGCGTGGACATTTTTGTACCTACTGCTCGTTCTTTGGGCGGGAATTTTATTAGGAATTTTTTAATTTAAAAAAGAAAAATCCGCGACAAGTGTCGCGGATTTTTACATAATTAAAAGATCATAATCCAAACATTAGGTAGTATGTTCCAGCTCCTGAAAGGTACCCTAGAATAGCCCAGATACTAATTTTTTTCAGATACCAAATGAAGTCTATTTTTTCCATACCCATTACTGCAACTCCAGCAGCAGATCCTATGATAAGAGCAGATCCTCCTGTTCCTGCACAATAGGCAAGAAATTGCCAGAAAGGTCCATCTTTTACAAAATGAGAATCCCAAACACTAGATGTTTCGGAAATGGCTGTAATATCATACATTCCCATTGATCCAGCAACAAGAGGGACGTTGTCTACTATTGACGACAATAGTCCTATGATAATATTTATTGCGTAAACATTACCAAGTTGTGTTTTCAGAAATTCTGCCATCGCACGTAAATAACCAATCTCTTGAATTACAGATACTGCCAATAGAATACCAAGAAAAAACAGAACAGCTGACGTGTCTATTTTCCGAAGTACGCTTGTTACAGAAAGATTATCTTTTTCTTCTTGGTTTTTACTTTTATGCATGCGTTCTGTCACAAACCAAAGTATTCCAAGAGACAGAAGCATCCCCATAAAAGGCGGGAGGTGCGTAATGCTTTTGAAAATTGGAACAAAGAGAAGCCCTCCAATACCAAGAGCTAAGATTACTCTTCTTTCTCTTGGTGTTGTTGGGTCGGGGTGGTCTTTCTCATTTTGTATTTGAGATGGTCTTTCAACTTCTCCTTTCATAATAAAAGAAAGAATTGTAAGTGGAACAATCAAACATACAAAACTTGGCAACAGTAAACTCGCTATTGTTTTCATTACGGTAATTTGACCACCGATCCAAAGCATTGTTGTTGTTACGTCTCCAATTGGTGACCACGCACCACCGGCATTTGCTGCTATGATAACTATACCAAGGAAGAACCATCTGGTTTTTGTATCTGCTATTAGTTTTCTTAAAAGAGAAACCATAACAATGCACGTTGTTAAATTGTCTAACCCTGCTGACAGAAAAAAGGTAAGAATAGACACAATCCATAAAAGTTTTACTTTGTTTGTGGTTTTGATCTTGTCTGTTATGACATTAAAACCTTCATGAGCATCAATCAACTCAACGATTGTCATAGCCCCCAAAAGAAAGAATAGAATACTAGAAATTTCACTTAAGTGTTCAAGTAATCTGTGTTCAAAAAACATTACATTAAGTAATTCTTCTCCTCCAGTAAATTTTCCTGAGAATTCTTTAAATAACCCAGTTAGGTGTTCGGGAATGGAATGTATTCCCAGAACAAAGATTGTCCAACATAATACTCCCGTTATTAAAGCTATTGCAGCTTTGTCGATATGTATTTTGTGCTCAAGAGCTAGTGCTATATAGCCAATAATAAATACTGCTAAAATTAGAATTTCCATTAGTTTGGTTTTAAAGGTTCATGTTTGTTTTCAAAATTCTTTGCAATACTACATGACAAGACGAGGTTCAGCAACAGGGGTCAATAGGTATGTATTAGTAATATTGAGTATAATGTTTTTATTACTTACTAAAATATTTACAGAAATAGCCATGTCAGAAGAATCATCAAAATCTAAATTTAACTTTATTGAAATTGCAGCAATACTTTTATTTGTGATTGGTATTATTATGATTTTTGTTTCAAGAAATGGTGTTCCTGAACGCGATAGGGAACTTCGTAATGCTGTAAGGTATCAAGATGTTTCCGAGCTTGCTGACGCTATGTGGCTTCTTTCTTCGAATTCTCCTGATTTTGTTGCTGAGATTCGTACTCACGTTTCGGAATATGCGACTTGTAATGAGAATTCTAAAGGAGCCTCTACCCTTGAGTCATTTCTAGTTCCTGATTATTTTGAGACGCTTCCGCAAGATCCTGGAGGTGAAGAATATCGATTTGTTGTAGATACAAAGAATCGTATTACAGTGTGCACCCTAGCTGGTGAAGATGAAAACAGTCAGTCAAAAAAGATATCAATAACAAGATAGTTCAAATACGTATTTGAATACTTGATAAGGGCTGGTATACTAAATTACATAATGAATGCCGCTTCAGACAATTTAGAAAAAAGAGCTCGTATGATTTCTCTTGCGGGCGATACTACTCGAATTAAGATTTTGTGTTTTATGTTTTCTCACAAAACAGCTTGCGTTTCAGAAATTGCTGACGCTGTGGGTATGAGTATTCAGTCTGTTTCTCACCATCTTCAAATGATGAAGGATAACGGTCTATTTAGTACACAAAGACAGGGAAATAAAATATGTTACTCAATATGTTCAAGCGACTTTACCAAGCAATTAAAAAAACTTGTTTGTGATGTTGAGATTATTTAGCTTATGTTACTTGGACTTCTAATTCCAGCTTTCATATCGGGGGTTCTTATGTTTCTTGCTCCGTGCACGTTGCCTATTGTTCCAGGGTATTTGGGATTTATAAGTGGTGTTAAAGCTGAAGAATTAAAAACCCCAGAACTTGCACGTCTTGCTCGAAAAAAAATAATTCGAAGTGCTTTTTTCTTTGTTTTGGGATTTTCTACAATCTTTATTCTTTTCGGTATTTTGGTAGGGCTCGCAGGAGCTTTATTTGCGCCGTACAGAGAGATTTTAGCTCAAGTTGGTGGTGTACTTATAATCTTCTTTGGATTAATGATGTTGGGCTTATTTCGTATTCCTATACTGTCTCAAGATAGAAAAATCCGTATTCCGAAATGGCTTGAGATGGGGAAGTCCGGAAGTTCTTTTCTTGTTGGTGGAATTTTTGCCGTAGGCTGGTCTCCTTGTATTGGTCCTGTTCTTGGTGCCATCCTTGTGCTTGCTGGAACAACAGGTGCCGTACTCGAAGGTGCCTTGCTGTTGGCTGTTTTCTCGCTAGGATTAGCTGTCCCATTTATGCTTGTGGCTCATACGTACACAAAGGCAAGTCAATATATTTCACAATTTTCAAAATGGCTGAACATAATTTCTGTGGTGGGTGGTGTGTTTCTTGTTGGTATTGGAATGCTCCTTGTTCTTGATAAGTTTTACTTATTCCAAGAGTGGGGATTTGAATTACTTAAATTTATAAATTACGAAGCTATTGAACAGTTTTTGTAAAAATGATTTACAAAAACCGCGACTTTAGTCGCGGTTTTTGTTTTGTTCTTTTTGAAATTTTCTTTTTTTCATGCTGAGTCCTGGAACCCAGGTCGGAGTGTACTCATCTATTTTTTCTGTGATTGTTCGTAGGAATTTTTTGTTAATAAGCTTGAGAATAATAGAAAGTGCTATGATACTGAAAATAAAAAGAAACACATTTCTGATTCTGTTTATATCAGACATAATATTGTCGATATAGTTTTCAAAGTATCTCCCAAGCCAAAGCACAAAGGGAACATAGATCATAAGTGCAATTGCGTTATACAAAGCAAAGGTTTTGTATCGTACTTTTGCAACACCGGCAAGTACGGGCCCAACCCATCGAAGGTACATAACAAAACGAGACATAACAATTATTTTTTTGATGTGTTTTTTCACAAATCCTTCATCTTTGAGATGTCTGTTGTTTTCAACTTTCTTTGCAAGACGTTTGGTTATTCGGGCTCCCTTGTAGGCCATGAAGTAGAGTATGGTGTCTGAGATAAACATTCCAACAGCAAAAATAATATAGCTATACAGAAAACTAAATTGTCCTTTTGCAGTAAAATATCCCACAATAAGCAGAACAATTTCTTCAGGAACGGGTACAACCATGTTTGCTGTTAGGGCCAAGATAAACATTCCACCATAAGTAAGCCCAGCAAGGTTTGCGATAGTAATAGGATCAACCATGATATTTTTTTGGTATTATTTTCATAAACATTCTATATATCTGCACAGTCACAAAAGGCGCAAGAGACAATAAGAATACTATTACTATATCAAGAGCTTGTAAAATATCGAAGTTAAATACTTTTCGAAATGCAGGAACGGCTAAGACGGATATTATTATGGCAAGCGACAACCCTAGACTCCGTATGAGCCATTTGTCTTTTAGGACGTGTTTTAAATTTGAGTATTGTGAATCAAGGCTTGCAAGTCTTCCAATTTGAGTGAGTGCAAGTATGCTAAATGCTATAGTTTGTGCGTATATCGTTCCCTGGTCAAGATATAGAGAAAATCCAACCAATGTTCCAACCGTCATACCAATTGCTGCACTTGCAATAAGTCCATAGTCAAATCTTGTTAGTAATTTCCCATGTTCAGGCCTTGGTAGAATATAGTCTGTTGGTTTTCTGAATGCAAAAGGGAGCGAGCCAATTCCGTCAGTGACAAGATTGATAAGTAGAATCTGCGTTGCTATAAGTGGAAGCGGCATTCCTAGGAATGTTGCAATAACAAGCACAAGTCCTTCTGCTGCGTTTGTGCTGAGAAGGTAGTTTGTCACATTTCTAATGTTTGAAGAAATATGTCTTCCTCGAAATATTGCAAGAATTATTGTTTTGAAACGGTCGTCTGTCAAAACAATAGAACTTGCATTTCGAGCGGCGTCCGTACCGCTGTTACCCATAGCCACACCCACATCAGCTTGTCGTAAAGCAAGTGTGTCGTTGATGCCATCTCCAATCATGGTAACTATTTCATTTTGTTTCTGAAGGAGTTTTGTTATCTGAAGCTTTGCCTCGGGAGTAACTCGAGCAAATACATTTGTTCTCGATAGAATCTCTTTTTGTTCTTTTTCTGTTTTTTCTATAAAATCAGCACCTTCAATTACGGAAGGGAATTGTGTGTTTATGATTTGAAGTTCGCGACCAATGTATTCGGCTGTTTTCTTGTGATCTCCCGTCGCCATAAGTATACGAATTTCACTGTTTCGAGCTTGGGTGATAACTTCGTTCACCCCTTCTCGTATCGGGTCTCTCATCCCAACAAAACCAAGATAAGTACAATCCACAAGCAAATCTTCTGTGAATACACTAGTATCAATTTCTTTGTAGGCATAGGCAATGGTTCGAAGACCTTGATGTGCAATAACTTCAGTTTTCTCTTTATTTTCTTGAGAAGTGTTTGAGATTGACCATATTGTTTCAGGAGCACCAATTGTTAGCAGTGTCTTCTTGGTGCCATTTTGAATAATTGTCACAAGAATATTGTGACTGTGAAGGAATCGTGTCGGCTCAAGTGTTGTGTATTTTTGTACAAGATTTTCTCTGGTTCTATTGTCTTTTCTTGCCATAACCAAGAGCGCTGCTTCGGTTGGTTCTCCTATAATAATATCTTTCCCATCTTCCTCATAGACTTGAGATCTATTGGAGAGAATAGAAAAATTAAGCATCTGAGATAATTCTTCATTTTCTTTTGGGTCATATTTATGACCTTCTTTCATAAACATTCCGGCTGATTTCCACCCAAATCCGGTAACATCAAATTTTTGCCCTCCTGCTGTGAATATGTGTTCTACTGTCATTGAGTTTTCTGTCAGTGTTCCAGTTTTGTCTGTGATGAGGATGCTTGTGGATCCAATTGACTCTATGGTTGAAAGTTCCTTTACAACCGCATGCTCTTTCGAAAGATAGTTTGCTCCTTGAGCCAGGGTGATATTGATGACGGTTGGTAAACTTTCTGGTATTACAGACACCAATACAGCAAGTGAGAATAGTAGGACCTCTGTAAGATTTTCTTGAAGTATTCCAAAGCGAATACCAAAAATAACTAACACAAGAACAAGCCCTGCCAGTCCAATTGTTTTACTTAATTTTTTAATTCTTTCAAGAAAAGGGTTTGACCCTCGTTCGATTGTGTTAAGTTTTGTATTAAGATTTCCAAAATGTGTACGTAGTCCAGTTTCTGTGATAATGATCCTCCCCGAACCTTCTGTTGCTATACTTCCAAGCCATACCATGTTGTGGTGGTCTAGAACAGGTGCGGTGCCCGAAAGTCGCCTCACATGTTTTTCGATTGGAAGAGATTCTCCTGTGAGAGAACTTTCGTTAACAAAAAGATTTGTTGCTTCAAAGACTCTCCCGTCGGCTGGAATGGATGTTCCTTCTTCAAGCGCTACAATGTCTCCTGGGACAATATGACGCGAAGGAATTTTTCGAAAAATTCCTTCGCGTAGTACTGCGCTTTGTTGCTCAACGTTACTTCCAAGCAACTGTATGTTCCTGTAGGCTTTGTGTTTATGGTAGGTTTCTATACTTATGTTTACAACCAAAACCGAAAGAATCACAATGAAATCTATTCCATGTCCTGAACTGACAGATAAAATTGCAGCGATGAGTAGTATTATTGAAAAGGGATTTTTTAAAGCCTCCCAGATAACCTGAATGTAATTAAAAGGAATACTTATAGCAATAGTGTTTTCACCATATTTTTCAAGTCTTTTCTGCGCCTCTTTTTCAGAGAGCCCTTGATTTGTTGTTTGAAGTCTTTCCAAGACTTCCGAGATTGACAGCTTGTAGTAGCCTGTTAAGTGTTCATGTTCCATACAAACTATTATACCTTTGAATCTGGTATACTATTAGTGTATTACTATATAATTTATTTATCTATATGAAAAAATTACTTATCGGTCTAGGTGTTATTATTGCTGTTATTATTGTGATTGTTATTATTCGACGAAATGGCGCAAACCCAATGGAAAACTTTGTTGTTGGTGAAGCTCAAGTTGAGAACGTTGATGTTGTTTTGCTGGAAACATTTCCAGTGAGTGTTTCTGTAACCGCGACAGGTCAGTTGCCTGATTCGTGTACAGAACTTGGTGATATTATCCAATCTCGAAATGAAAATGGAGATTTTGTTGTAACAATACAAACTCGACGTCCTGTTGATGCTCAATGTGCCCAATTTTTGTCAGATTTTTCTTCTACATTTATGTTGGAAGGTGTTGATGGTCTCATGGCTGGTCAATACACTGTTTCTGTCAATGGTGCCGTAACTACATTTACATTTGATGTTGACAACTTTATTTCTGATTTTGATCCTCTAAAGTAATAAGTATATGACTTGTACGGGCCGTATCTTATCTGCTGTTTGTTTTGCATTTTTTTCGGTTTTTCCAACCGTTGCTTTTGCTGCTTCGACAGGTTTTGTTCAAGATATGGTTGCTATTGTGGACACTTCTGTTACAGAGGGTGAAATAACTCAACTTACTATTGATTTTATAAATCAAGAAGAAGGTGAACTCACAGGAAAAATTCAATTCTATAACAGAAATGAACTTTTAGGTTCTCGTGACTTGAAGCTTGCCAGTATGGAAACGCAAACTTTTTCCATAGACTGGGAGGCTTCTTTTGGTCAACATAGTTTTGTTGCAAAAGCAGAAAATCTAAAACTTTCTGGAACTTCCGTAACTATCTTAGGTCACTCTTCAGAGTCACGAGAGATTGTAATTGGTTTCAAGAATTCAAGTGTTGCCGAAAGTCTTCGAGATAAAGGTGGTTTCAGCGCTATTGTAGCTGGTGTTATTGATGAGCTCTATGACTTTGTCCGCCCTTTTGCTCAAACACTTAATACATGGAGAATAGGCACCATTAACCCGTTAGAAGACACTCAACGAAGAATTGATTTTGATAAAAATGAAGCTGAAGGCAAAATAAAACCAATACTTGTGGTTCATGGATTGCTTTTAAGTCTTGTCTTGTTTGTTGTGAGTCATCAAATCGTTTTCTTTTCTATAGTATCAATACTTCTTATCTTGGTTGTAAAAAAACTATTCAGTTTAATACGTCGAATTTTTAGAAGAAATTATGATGATTAACAATTAACCATGTTGCGATTTTTTACATTTCTTCTGCTTGTGATTATAGGTTTGATGGTTCCTTCTTGGTTGTATATAGTCATACTTTTGATCTCTTCTATTTTTTTTCGTAGTTTCTGGATGGGTATTGCCGCTGGAATTATTTTAGATGTTGCATATATTCGATGGGGTGTGTCTTTTGGTGCGGTTTATACAGTCCTTGGTGTTGGTGGTTTTATTGTAAGTTATGTTATTTACAATATGACTCGATTGCGAGATTCTCAAGAAAAATAATATATGAAAAAAATAGGAAAAATAAAACGAAAGAAACGAGAATTATTTTTAGATGAGGTTTTTCTTGATTCTCACAATAGTCCTAATTTTGACCAACAGCAATTTGAAGGTCGGATAGAGCAGCCAATTCGAAAACACGTACCACTTATTGTGGGTATTATTTTTGTTTTGGTGACAGTTTTATTTGGTGGGCGACTGTATGCTCTTCAGCTCTCTGAGGGTGAAAGATATTATAATTTAAGTATAAGAAATAGTTTAGATAAAGATATTATTTTTGCTGAGCGTGGTGTTATTTCGGATAAGTATGGTGAAGAACTTTCTTGGAACGAGCAGCCTCAAGAGGGGGATGAGTTCGCTGATCGTAAATACACAACAAAACCAGGTTTTGGACTTCTTCTTGGTTATATTTCTTATCCCCAAAAAGATAAGGCTGGATTTTATTGGAAGACAGAATTTGAAGGTGTTGCAGGTATCGAAAAAGACTTCAACTCATCTCTCAATGGAAAGAACGGTCAAAAAATTATTGAAAAAAATGCAGTAAATGAAATTATTTCTGAAAATGTTATCAATCCACCTGTTCATGGTGAAGTTCTCCAGTTGACTATTGATGCTGGTTTACAGCAAAAAGCATATGAGGCAATGGTTGAGTTATCTGGACGTATCAGTTATCAGGGTGGAGCTGTTGTTATTATGGATATATATACAGGAGAGTTGCTGACCTTAACAAGTTTTCCGGAGTACGACTCAAATATTTTAGCTGATGGAGATGATTCAGAGGCGATCAATAATTTGTTTGCAAGTGAGAGAGAGCCTTTCTTGAATCGTGCTTTGTCTGGGTTATATTCACCAGGTTCTATTGTAAAACCCTTTGTTGCTTTAGCTGCTTTGAACGAGGGTATTATTACAGAAAACACTCGTTTTTATAGTGATGGGACACTTGAGGTTGTGAGCCCGTATGATCCAAGTATTGTCTCGGTTTTTCGAGATTGGCAAGATGATCCTGTTGGGTGGACTAATGTTCGAAGAGCTTTGGCTGAGTCTATTAATAATTTCTTCTATATTATTGGCGGTGGATACAAGGGTCAGGAAGGGCTTGGGATTACTCGAATTGAACGTTACGTCAAAATGTTTGGTGTTGGTTCAAAAACAGGAATACACTTGTCTGGTGAGGTTGACGGAAATGTCCCAAATCCAGATTGGAAAGCGGAGATTTTTGATGGGGATATTTGGAGACTTGGTGATACTTACAACACTGCCATTGGTCAATATGGTTTTCAAGTAACTCCAATACAGATGGTCCGCTCTGTTGCTTCCTTGGTAAATGGTGGTGATTTACTCGTTCCAAAGATTGTGGAAACAGACCCGACTGAAAGTACGAAAATCGAAGAAGATTTTGACCCTGCTCACATGAAAGTCATCCAAGAGGGTATGCGGCAAGTTGTTACAGACGGTACAGGAGGTCTTTTGAATGTCTCATACGTAAACGTAGCCGCAAAAACAGGTACTGCTCAAACAGGGCGCAATAATGAGTTTGTTAACTCGTGGTCAACAGGTTTCTTCCCTTACGAAAACCCTCGGTATGCTTTTGTTGTTTTGATGGAAAAAGGTCCGGCAAAGGGTGATTTGAGTGCTTCTTTTGCTATGCGTCAGATTCTTGATTGGATTAGAGTTGAGCGACCAGAATATTTTGAAATCAACCCCGAGACGACTATTCAACAGTAGTAATTGACTTTAAAGCCCTGCCAGGCTACCATAGTTCCCATGGATGAAAAGCTATATATAACAAAAGAGCAAAAAGTTGATTTGGAAAAGGATTTGAAGCACCTTAGTAGCGTAAAACGAAAAGAGATTCTCGAAACTCTTGATTTTGCAAAGTCTCTAGGTGACTTGTCTGAAAATGCCGAATATCATCAAGCTCGAGAAGCTCAAGGGCAAAATGAAGCTCGAATAAAAGAAATTGAGTATATTTTAAAAAACTCAGAAGTTTCAGCTGGATCTAAGACTGGAATAATTCTTGTTGGGTCAACTGTGATTGTTCAAAAAGGTGGCACAAAAGACAAGCGAGAATTTAAAATCGTTGGTCCCGAAGAAGCTGACATGTCAGCTGGAAAGCTTTCATACAAATCTCCTCTCGGAGCAGCTTTGTTTGAACATAAAAAAGGTGAAGATGTTTCCTTCTCTACGCCCGCAGGAACAACAACATACAAGATTCTGGAAGTTAAATAATCTCACCACCTGGTGAGATTTTAGCTTTTTTCTGGTATTATAGGTTTAGTTTTATAATCAATTATATATTTCAATTATGTCTCGACTCGATGAAATCCGACAATCTCGTTTGGAAAAAATAGATATCTTAAACAAAGCAGGAATGGAAAGCTACACTTCACAAGTGTCGCGTGATTTTACTTTGAAAGAATTAAATCTTCGATTCAAAGATTTACTACAAGATGAAAACACCGTTTCTGTTGTTGGTCGGGTTATGGCAATTCGTGGTCAGGGCGCTATCGCTTTTGTTGTTCTCAATGACGGAACGTCAGAATTTCAAGTTGTTTTCAAAAAAGATGAAATAGACATGGCTATTTTTGATTTATTTAGGAAAACTGTAGACATGGGTGATTTCATTCAGGTTTCTGGGAGTTTATTTCTAACAGAGCGTGGGCAGGAATCTCTCTTGGTGCAAAATTGGAAGATGGCAAGTAAATCTCTCTTGCCACTTCCTGAGAAATGGGCGGGGCTTCAGGATGTCGAGGAAAAGTATCGTAAGCGGTACTTGGATATACTTTCTGACAAAGAAGTATTTGATCGTTTTGTAATTCGAACTCAGATTATTAAATCAATTCGTTCTTACTTGGACAATAAGGGATTTTTAGAAATTGAAACTCCAATCTTGCAAACTCAAGCGGGTGGTGCAATGGCTCAAACATTCAATACGCACCATAACGACTACGACATGGATATGGTTCTTCGTATTTCTCTTGAGTTAGAACACAAGATGTTAATGGTTGGTGGTTACAATAGAATTTATGAAATTGGAAAGAATTTTCGAAATGAAGGTTCTGACCCAAGTCATATTCAGGAATTCACTATGATTGAATGGTACGCAGCCTACCAAACACTTGAAGACAACATGAATTGGACAGAAGAAATGCTCAAAGGAGTCGCTCAAGATGTTGTTGGAAAAACAACATTTACTGTGTATGACAAAGAAGGTGAAAGTATCGAAGTTGATTTTGGTGGAGAGTGGCCACGAGTTGATTTTGCAGAATTGGTCCACAAAGAATCGGGGCTCGACATGAAAACAGCAAGTTTGGAAGATATCAAAACAAAAGCAAAAGAATTAGGAATGGAAACAAAAGAAATTTCCAAAACAGGAAAAGGGAACTTGCTTGATTTTATTTTCAAAAAAACCGCTCGACACAAAATTATCAATCCAACATTTGTAATGAACTACCCTTCGGAGCTCAAGCCTCTTGCTCAACAAAATAATGATGGAACAGCAAAGGTTACTCAGCTTATTATTGCTGGTGCAGAAATAACAAACCAGTATGCTGAACTTGTTGACCCAATGATTCAACGTAAACTTCTGGAAGATCAATCTGCTGCAAAAAAATCTGGTGACGTAGAAGCAATGGATGTTGATGAGCGTTTCCTGACAGCTATGGAGCAGGGGATGCCACCAATGACGGGGTTTGGAATGGGGATAGACAGGTTAGTTGCTATTCTTACAGAACAAAAAAATCTTCGGGACGTGATATTCTTTCCTATCATGAAACCGAAAGAAGAGTAAAAACACCAAAAGAAAAGCCGCGGCAAATGCCACGGCTTTTTTTATTTTTTCTTTTCTTGGGCGTAGAATGCTTCGTGAAATTTCCCAGGTGTGAAGTGAATGTCTTCTCCCGATTCTGTTTTTCCAACGATTTCTACTTTTCTTTCTTTACTTTCCATGGTGCTTAAGTTTTTTTTATAATACAAATTATTTATTATTATGTCAATAAGTATTGAAATATAATGTTATCCCCACAATTAGACTTTGTAAGTGGGATGAAATGGAATATAATTACTACGTGGTGGGGCGAAGTGGGAAAGTCTTATCATGCAAACAACACACACGTATACGGAATTGCAGGTTTTGATCTGCTTTTCAGATGAAAACCTGCACATTTCGTAGACATAAAAAGATACGTACCCAATATGTTAATAGGTGAATACATTCATACAATGGACGACAAAAATCGTCTTTCACTCCCAGCGAAATTTCGCAAGGAGATGGGGAAGAGTTTGGTTGTAACACCAGGGTTGGATAATTGTCTTTTTATTTTTACTCACAAAGAGTGGAATGCAATAGCTGAAAAGCTTGCAGAAAACTCAATGTTGCAAGCTAACAACCGAAGCTTCAACCGATATATGTTTGGTGGAGCTCAAGAAGTCGATGTTGATTCAAGTGGTAGAATCCTCATTCCTGACTTTTTGAAAAACCGTGCAAAATTATCTTCAAAAATAGCTCTCGTTGGTGTTCAAAACCGAATCGAGCTATGGGATGAAGAAATATGGAACGGATACAAACAGGTTGTAGAAGGGCAGGCCGATGAATTAGCAGAAAAACTCGGAGATGCAGGAATGCTCTAACAAAATAGCTATGCAAAATGTTCACACAACAGTACTTTTACATACAACAATTAATTTGCTTAATTTGCAAAAAGGAGACGTGGTCGTAGACGGCACACTTGGTGCTGCTGGACACACAATCCAAACGCTCAAGCAGATGAATGGTGAAATACAAGTGGTTGGAATAGATCTTGATACTCAAGCTTTGATTCGTTCTCATGAGCGAGTGGAAGAATCTGGATTTAAAGATAAGGTTTTATTGCTTCAAGGAAATTTTTCTCAAATGGAAAACCTACTCCAAAAAGCTGGAATTAAAAAAGTGGACAAGATAATACTTGATCTTGGTTTTAGTTCAAATCAGCTTGAGGTGGAAGGAAGAGGTTTCTCATTTCTTAGGGATGAGCCTTTGGTTATGACGCTTTCAAACGACCCTGAAGATGTTACAGCTTATGATGTTGTAAATCATTGGTCAGAAGAAAGTATCTCAGACATCCTGTACGGATTTGGTGAAGAGCGATTCGCTCGAAGAATTGCTTCAAAAATTATCGAATTCCGAAAAGAAGAACCAATAAAAACAACCTTTCAGTTGGTTGATATTATTCGATCGGCTGTTCCTAACTTTTATCGAAATGGAAAAATTCACCCAGCAACCCGAACTTTCCAAGCGATTCGTATCGCTATCAATCGAGAGCTCGAGAATTTGAAAGAAGTTCTTGAGTCTGTTCCTAGAATTCTCAATCCAGGAGGAAGGATAGCAATTATTTCTTTTCATAGTCTTGAAGACAGAATAGTCAAACGAGCTTTTCTCAAGTTTGAGCAAGACGAAATCGGGAAAAGAATAACCAAAAAACCACTCACACCAACACAAGAAGAAATACAAGAAAACCCGCGCTCACGCAGTGCAAAACTTAGGGCCTTTGAAATAAATTATTAATTTTTAGCATCACACACGCATATGTTCAAAAATGAAAACGCATATTTACATATTGGAAAAACAAAAGTTCGAATGAACCTATTAGTTAAATCTATGTCAGGATTTACATTTCTTCTTTTTGGAGCATATATTGTTCTTACGGGACAAACTATTTACAATGTTGTGAATGAAAAAAATATTGAGCGAGAGATAAGTATGTCTCGGTCAAATATTGCAAATTTAGAAAATGATTTATTTTCACAATACAACAGTATTTCAGAAGAAACACTTTTAGCTCAAGGTTTCGTGAAGTATAATAACGAAGTCTATGTTTCAAACGGGGTATCATTTGCAATTAATCAATAACCACTTTAGTTATGCCTAAAGTACACGACGACAAATATCGCCAACGACTCGCTTGGGTTGGTGTTTTTGTTATTGTTTTTTCACTTTTGCTTAGCTCTAAACTTTTTCTACTTCAAATTGTTCGAGGTGATGATTACGTAGAAACAGCCGATCGTTCATATCTTCAGACAAATGAACAATTTGATAGGGGAACGATATTTTTAAGTTCCAAAGAAGGAATTCCTATAGCAGGTGCAACAATTGTGCGTGGATATTTACTTGCTCTGGACCCTCGTCGCATCGAAGACCCTGAAGCTCTGTATACGACGCTAGAGCCTTATTTGATAACTATCAACAAAGATGAATTTATCCAGCGCGCAAGCAAGAAAACTGACCCCTATGAGGAAATAGAACACAAAATTGAGCGTGAGCAGGCAGACGAAATAAAAGCCCTTGAACTTCCTGGTGTTAATTTATATCAGGAGAGTTGGCGTTACTATCCGGGAGAAGGACTTCTATCGAATGCTCTTGGTTTTGTTGCTTTTCGTCAGGACACTTTGCAAGGGCAGTATGGGCTCGAGCGTCAATACGATGATTTGCTTGCAAGGGATAGTGAAGAGGTGAACATCAATGTTTTTGCTGAGATTTTTTCAAATTTAAATAAAACAGTATTTCAAAAAAACAAAGATCATGGAGATATTGTCACAACAATAGACGCCAGGACTCAACAGCAACTTGAACAAACTCTTGCAAAAGCTTTGGATGAATGGAGTGCCAAATCAGCATTTGGAATTGTTACCAACCCTCAAACTGGTGAATTGTATGCTATGGCCTCAACCCCGTCTTACAACAATAATAGTTTTGGTTCAGTTAAAGATATTTCAATATATCGAAATCCGTTGATAGAAAATATTTATGAATTTGGTTCTGTGATTAAACCTCTCGTTGTTGCTGGGGCTTTGGATGTCAACGCTGTTACTGCTGATACAGAATATTACGATGCTGGATCTGTTGTTGTAGAGGATGCAACAATTAAAAACTATGACGGTAAAGGTAGGGGGCAGGTGACAGTGCGTGATATTTTGGCAGAGTCACTCAATACAGGAATGGTGTTTATCATGCAACAAATGGGGCGTGATGCTTTGCGAAATTATCTTACGGCTTTTGGTATAGGAGAGCGAACTGGGATTGATTTACCAAGTGAGGTAAAGGGTCTTGTCTCAAACTTGCAAAGCCCTCGTGAGCTTGAATATGCAACTGCTTCTTTTGGGCAGGGTATTTCCATGAGTCCAATTGCACTTGCTCGAGCGCTGTCTGCTCTGGGTAATGGTGGATATCTTATACAACCTCATGTTGTAAAAGAAATTCGATATGAAGATGCTGACGATGAAATAATTCAATATTCGAAAGAAGATATGACCCAGGTTATCTCAACGGATAGCTCAGAAAGAATTACCAGGATACTCGTTTCTATCGTGGATGACACGCTGGGCGGTGGAGCTTATAAAAAACCAGGATATACAATTGCCGCAAAAACTGGTACTGCTCAAATTCCTAATCCTCAAGGTGGCTACTATGACGACAGAAACCAACACTCCTTTTTTGGATATTTTCCAGCATACGATCCGCAGTATCTAATCCTTCTTTCAATTGAACATCCTAAAAATGCCAAGTTTGCTTCTCAAACCTTAACAGATCCTTTCTTTGAAATAGCAGATTTCTTGATACGGTACTACAATGTTGCTCCGGATAGGCAATAATAAAAAGCTTTAGTCAAGCACCCTTTGTAGTGTAGTATACAAATATAAGGTTACTATAAATTATTATACAAACTATGAAAAAACTACTTACATTTACAGGAATAGCACTCTTTGTTGCATTGCTTGGGTTCAACGTCCTTGCGCCTTTTGCTAATGCCCAATACTACAATTACTACGATCAAGGAAACACCTATCCGTCATATTATCCCGGGAATACTGACCTAAATTCATGGGGTGTGCCAAATACAAATTATTACTACCCAAATTCATATCAGACATATTCTCCTGACTATTATTACTATGGGCAACAACAGAATGCTCAATATTATTACGGACAGCAAACAATTCCATATCAGCAACCAACTTCTTCCTACTACGGATACACAGGAGGTGCTAACTACTACGGGGCTTCTGCATACGGATTTTATGGACAAACAACATCATGGAATACTCGAAGTAACAACGACGATAGACCTGATGTAGAGACTCTTTCAGCTCGAGATATTGAAGATAATTCTGCTGAGTTACGGGGAGAAGTGGACATGAACGACGCTCGAAATGGTCGCGTGTTCTTTGTTTACGGTGAAGACAGAAACGATATTGAAGATGTTGAAGACGAAGATCAATACAACGATATCGACGAAAGTGGAGATGATATTCAAAAAGTTCTTGTGGATAGTGATCTAGATAATAGGGAAGATTATGATCGAAATGTTTCAGGGCTTGATGATGACACTCGAATTTATTTTAGAATTTGTGTTGAGTATGAGGATGAAGATAACGATGATCGTCTTGAATGTGGAGATGTAGAAAATTTTCGAACAGACAACTAATTCTAAAAAAGCACCCATCGAGGTGCTTTTTTAGAATTCAGGTGTTAGACTATTTTTATGCAAATATTAACTTTGAATACTTGGGGAGGAAGAGTTTCAGGTCCAATATTATCTTTTTTTAAAGAGAATAGCGATGTTGATATTTTTTGTCTTCAAGAAATATATAAAGAAGCTGAAGGAAAAGAGGAAGATGTCCAATACTGGGAAGACCAGATGGACTTATTTAATGATATTCAGAAACTTTTGCCTGAGCATATTGGTTATTTTAGGCCTTCCATTGAAGACCATTACGGGTTAGCGATTTTTATCAAAAAAAGTATTCATGTTTTAGAGGAGGGAGACATTAACATTTATGAGGTTATGGATTATAAGGGTGGTGGTAATCATTCACGAAACTTACAGTATATAAAGATTAAAAATAAAGATAGTGATTTACTTATTGCAAATGTTCACGGACTTTGGAATGGCCAAGGAAAAGATGATACTCCTGATAGAATTAATTAATCAATCAAAGGCTATTTCTGATTTTGTTTTAAAACAAGGTGGTGATATTATTTTGTGTGGAGATTTCAATCTCTTGCCGGATACAGAGAGTATCGCTATTTTAGAAAAATTTGATCTAAAAAATTTGATTAAGGAATACGATATCAAATCAACTAGAACTTCGTTGTATAAAAAACCACTTCAATTCGCTGACTATGTGTTTGTGTCAAAAGGCATTAATGTTTTAGATTTCAAGGTCTTGCCGGATGAAGTTTCTGATCACTCGCCCCTCTTTTTGAAAATAAATTAAAAACTAAAAAAGCACCCATCGAGGTGCTTTTTTGTTTATGGTATTATAGATAGTGAATCTTTAAATTAAGTTCCTATGAAAACAATACAATTTCGAGCAACAGATCGCTCAAGATTTGAAAAAGAACTTCGGGAAGAGGTTCGTCAACTTATGAAGAGTAAAAAACCTCAAGAAGAGGTTACTCAACCTAAAAAGAGTAAAAAAGTTACCAGAGATGGTGGTTCTGGAATGATATGGAAAGCTGTACTGCTTGTGTCTGTATATCTGACACTCAATATGCTTCCTTATTTTATTTCCTTTCCTCTCCTTGTAATAATTATTCTTAGCTTTTTTATTGGTCTTGCAAAAGATGTGATTGGTACTGGTGTGATGCATGATGGAAATCATGGATCAGCGTCTTCAAATCCAAAAATCAACTATATTCTCGGGGCAACGCTTTGGTTGGCTGGGGGTTATATTGAAAATTGGAAAATGCAGCACAATATGATTCATCATACCAATACAAATGTGCATGAGCATGATGATGATATTGATGGGCATGGGCTACTTCGGTTTCATCCTCATCAAGAGTGGAAACCAATACATCGTTTCCAAGTTTTCTTTGCGCCGTTTTTGTATGGTTTGATGACTTTTCTTTGGGTTACTACCAAGGATTTCTCTCAAGCCTTTACTTACAACAAACGCTACAATAGTGGAGAAGAAATGTATAAACCATATCGAGATGAAAAAATGAAACAGCATCTTATGCGTATCATTTTGATAAAAATCTTGTACTGGACTGCATTTTTTGTTTTGCCACTTTTGTTTTGGAAATGTCCATGGTGGTATGTTGTTGTCTACTTTTTGACAATGCACTTTACCGCAGGTTTGTTCTTGGGTCTTGTTTTTCAACCAGCTCATGTTTCGAAAAAGACGATCTTTGAAGTTGATTTCGATACTCGATCTTCTTCAAGATTGGAACATCAAATTCGTACTAGTTGCAACTACGCAACCAAGAATAGATTCCTTACATGGTTGGTCGGGGGGCTTAATTTCCAAATTGAACATCATTTATTTCCTAATATAAGTCATGTTCATTACAGGAAAATTGCACCTATTGTGAAAAGAAAATGTGAACAATACGGCATTCCATACAATGAATATCCTTCATTTTGGACTGCTATTGTGGATCATTTCAAATTTCTGTGGCAACTTGGCACAAAACCAAGTCTAACCTAGTCTTAAAGCGCTCATGTGAGCGCTTTTTTTTGTTATACTAGAAACATGAAAACAAAAATAATCATCGGTATTGTCGCTCTTCTTGTGCTTTGCGCGTATTTTTTCTTACCAGCGCCCACACAAGCCCCGGCAGAAGAAAACACTCCTATTATCGCTAATGTGCCTCAAATTGGACCTGAGTCGTTTCGTGAGGACACTGAAAGATATGTGATTAATATTTCTATACCTGAAGTTGAGGGTGATCAAGCTTTTCTTGAGCTTCGCAACGATATACAAATGGGCGTTGAATTTTTTCGTGAGATTGTAGATGAATATAACGACCCAATGTCTGCACCTTGGATATTGGATATTGAGGTTGAAGAAATTCAGTCAAATACCCTTGTTTCCTATCTTGTAAATTGGTACGAGTACACAGGTGGTGCTCATGGCAATATTGTGGTTGAGAGTTACAACTACAATTTAGAAACAGGAGACAGAGTAAGTGTGGGTGATATTGTGTCTTCTCTTGATCATCTGTATACATTTGCGGCGCTCGCAGACAAAGAACTTACAATACATTATCCGGAAGGTTCTTCTGGAGAAAATCCAGAAAATTGGAACACTTGGTACGCAGACAACGAAAGCGTAACCTTTATCTTCTCTCCGTATCAAATAGCAGCCTATGCTGTAGGAACTCAAAAATTTAGAATGGTGGCAACAGGTATGAACGCGGAATTATTTAATCAAGAATATTTTAAATAAAAAATGAACCACAAAAACATAAAGCTTAAACCTTGAACTTCTTCTAATTCGTTAGTTGTACTTGCATGACTAGTGTATAATTCTGGACTTTTATATGTTGACATAACTTATAAACAGTGCTATAATAGATTTTATATTTAGTTCATTATAAATCAAAATTTTAGTGAGAGCATTGAGTTTATAGTTATTTGTAAGTTCACTGCTCTTACTAATACTAGTTTTTTGGTAAGAGACGTAAAAATGGGAACGTATTTCTCACAACATTTTATATAAAACGTATACGTCATGACATTACAAAATGCACCTTATCAACCAGAATCACTAAACATTCCAAAGTATGCTTTCATCGGAACCTTGCGCAAGCAAGAGAAGGAAGAAGCTGCTGCCAGATTGCTAACTATTTGCAAAGAAGCAGATCAATGGATTGGTGTGAAATGGAGAGAATTGGCAAATCAAATGGCTTTCGAAGTTGAGATGTCAGAAAAAGCAAACAACATCAATTGGGAGAACTTTACCTTGCGAAGTCAGTACAACTCTGAACTGTCTCAATGGATAAAGAAGAATCTTTACTCATTGGGTATTTATAGTTTTTTTGCCACCAAGCCAGCCGAGCCAGAATACAAGAAAGAGCTGGAATGGGAAGTTCCATTCAGCCAAGTAACAACTTTAGGAGCTTATGGACTAGAGAACGTAATCAGAGGCTTCCACATGCTTATAGAAGAAGGCTATGTGGAAAAAACACGTGAAGGCGATGATGACATTTTTCTACCAACCGTCAAGTTGTTAGATGCTGTTAGTAAATTTGCTAAAGCGTAAAAATAATTAAGTCCAAACTTGGACGCCGTCATTCAATTATGGATGACGGTTTTTTTTATGGCTAAATGATTATGTATTCTATAAAGCTTATAGATAAGTTGAGCTTGGAGATTAAAAGATTCAAGAAACTGCAAGTAATGTTTTTAGGTAAAGAAAACACTGGAAAAGTCCAAGCCGTTGATTTACAACATTATGCCAAGTTTGTGCTAAAAGAAGGGTCTATCCTAGAGAAAAGGTTAGTTCTTGAGTGTCTGAAGAGTGAAATAGTGATGAAAGAAAGATCTATATCTATAAGATAACAAGGTTTTTCCAATGTAAACCCCTGTAAACTATGGTATAGTTTACATATGAAGACTGAATTCTACACCCCAACAGTGTCTCCCGTATCACTTACTGTCAACTCATTCACTGCTTTCTTGAATGATTCAATAATAGTCTTTTTTACTTCTAGCTCAGATAGGTTACGTAACACATTAGTATCGCTCAAATTTACATGTTGATTAAATAGATTATATTCAACAAATTGTTTTACTTTTTCAAATAAGACGACATCATTTGACCTAACTAAGCGAAGATCTTTTCTTATAACCTGAACAAAATATGATAGTACATTTTGATAAGAAATATTTTGATCTGTATCAAAAATTATCTTATGGTGTTCATCTTTATTGATGACATCTTCAAATACAATTTCTTTTTTTGCTTCTTCGGTGTAATTTCTTAGTTCTACAGACTTGTAATCTAGCTTATCTAAATCAAGCTCCTGAAGATTCTTAAACTCTCGCTGAATTCTCGGAGACAATATAGGTAATTCGATGTCCAAAAGTTCTATATCTTTTTTAACATTCTCATGATCAACTTGAATGACTTCAGGTCCATTTGCTCCAGTACCTTTTCCCATAGGTCTTGTATCGATGGCAACACCCTCAGCCTTGATTGATTCAACAAAGTCCATAAATGCCGGAGTTCCAACAACACTGACATACTCTTCAACGTTCTGCCCGAAAAACATTTTTCGAAGCCCTCGTCCTAGTGTTTGTTCGGGAAGAACTTTTGAAGCTGATGTATATGGTCGCAGTCCAACAATGGTTGTAACGTTTTTTACGTCCCAACCTTCTTTCAACATAAGCACAGAAACAATTGCTTTGAAAGGACTTTCTATACTATCGATTTCATTTGATTGTTTTCGTAGCTCCTGGAGTTCTTTCTCTTTTTTTCCAGTAGCTTTCTCAGCAATCTCTCCACTTTTATTAGTGTGAATAGTAAGCACTGCATTTTTTAATTCTGGATATGTTGCCTCAAGATATGCTGCAACATCATCACAGTTTGTAGTGTCATCAGTCATGACAAACAATAATGACTTTTTACCCGTAGATATATACTCGTCATACGCTTTTTTCCATTCGATAACACCTAAATCAATAAACTCTTTATATCTCTCAACAAAGTTTGAACTTTCTCTTTCTGTAAGTTTTGCACGACTAGCAGGATCAGGGAGAACAGGCTTTTTAACCACTTCTTGATGAATTGCTTCGACTAGTGGATAGTCTGATATAACCTGAGGAAAAATATGACCCTTTGCATCCTTAGGTGTTGCAGTCACATCAATCTGTAGAGGTAGACCTCCGCCTTTTAGAACAAGCTTATTATGAATATCTTCAATCGACTTGAACCAAGCCATCTTAGGATCGTGTATATGATGTGCCTCATCATTTATAATAATGAGTTCATCAATTTCACGTACTATTTCACCAAGATCAGTTTGATTAGCATTCGTCTTTGCAACAGCCTTATCTCCCAAGAAGTAACTTGTTGTATCATCATCTTCAAATGATGCTTCGCTAAGGGTCGTGAAGATCTTGATGATATTGAAAAAATTAAAAGACTGTACCAATGGTGTGAGGATGCTACATCTAGGACGCATGGGAAAAAATATATCGCACTTTATATTAAACAAGAAGATTGGGATAAATATAAACCAAAGAACTTCAAAGACCTTGTAGCAGGATTCTCAAAATAGTATTAAAATATTACTATGAAAAACATTATGCACAACTTCAAAACGAAGCCATTTCAATCGATCATTAATTTGATAGTCGTTGTCTTTGCTGTTGTTTTCAT
>Ga0222691_1000070_pt1 | contig 44062 bp, 51 predicted proteins | sample AntAcemetage1237_FD_179839 | JGI IMG/M metagenome (GOLD analysis project Ga0222691, IMG submission 179839) | Saline water microbial communities from Ace Lake, Antarctica - #1237 | ecosystem: Environmental > Aquatic > Non-marine Saline and Alkaline > Saline | place: Antarctica: Ace Lake... | reverse complement strand
GTGAAGTCAATGGGGACCGTCTGTTCCTCAGTCTGCCCTATGACAAGAATGGTACAGGTTCTAAGTCCGGTAAAAGCATAATTCACGCCACAACGTCTGGTAACAAACAAGTCGTTGTCGATGGCAGGGTCATGAATATCGGCGTGAATGTGTACTGTAAAGTAGGCTAGGTCTAAGCCCAGAAAGGGGTAAGTATGCCAGAAGAGGACACATATGACAAGGCACACATTAAACGTGTGCTTATGGAGCGTGACGAAATGCATGCTGAAGATGCTGATCGTGTACTTGAACAGGCCCAAGATCAGTTCGACGAATATATGGAAGCTGGTGACGTTGGTAGGGCTCAGGATATCTGTGAAGAGTTCTTCGGCCTCGAACCAGATTTTATTATGGCGTTTTTACCGTAGGGAGTGACATGTTTGTTACAATACTTGAGACAGGTGAAGTGTACAGCGTACTGTCAACGGGCGATGGGCTGTTTGTTATTGACACTGGGGCAGCATACTCCACAGTGACCTTCGAAGAAGTAGCAGCTGTTCACGTCCTATAAAACTATTTTCAAAAAAGAATTTGCATATCTCGAAAAGTGTGTTATGCTTTAAGAGTCGAGAATCGAAATTTTTATTTATCTTGGAGATTACATGGGTCACGTAGAGCATCTGACCTTCGCGGTTCGATTCCGTGTACTACGCTGTTGGTAGCCGGTTGGATGGTTACAGGTTCGAATCCTGTCGTGCTATTGGAGGTACTATTATGTGTGAATTGAGGTGGTGGTCCTGGATAGATAGGACCAAGAAGAAAGACTTAATGCCAAAGTGCTCTAGTTGTGGACGACGACTCCGTCCCCATGAGTGCGTAATAAGCACGCGGCTGTATCCGCGACTGTGTGAAAGGTGCCAAGACAATGACTAGCACAGACAGTATCCGCTTCATTAAAGGACATACTGACTATATGATATCCGAGGATGGGTCAGTATGGTCTTCCAAAACATGCCGCACACTTACTCCAGGCTTACGCAATGTGAAATATCAATGACAATGGTTTAGTAGGTTTTAGGCTGCGCCTAATAGCAAGGGCGCACACTAAACACTATTTAATAAGAGGGGACACTATGGGAATAGATTACGGAATGGGCAAGACGAATGTTGACGCCAAAACAGGGATTCGATTCGGTGTGATAAACCAAAACGAAGTAGGACAAGCGTGGTATGAATCAAGTGAACCAGTGTATGGCGAACCGTCATGTTGTGAATGTGGGTGTTTCACTACTGAGGACATGCCGGAGGGAATAGACGATAATAGCGACGATAATTTCGATTGCTATTGTCCGGAGTGTGAACGTGGTATCTGTTCAGACAATGAGGACATGTTCCCAGAATACCCGGAGTGTCACGTGTACGACAAGGAAGGCATTTTGGCGCATTGTGGTGAATCGGATATCTGGATTGAAAAGAGCCCATATTACACATGGTGCGATTTCTGCTCCCCATGTGCTCCGGGTGCGGGATATTTGACAAGCAATAAATCGGCACAGGATATTAAAGATTGTAGTGGTGATTCAGAGGACTGGGGCACCTCAAATGATTGTAAAGCCTATTGTCTAGGGCACGAATGGTTTGAAGATAACAAGGCACCTTATGCGGTGTTCTCAGTAGAAACAAACAAAGAGGTGCGTCCTGTATCAGGATTCTAGTTGACAACATGCCGTCCGGTATGGTATAATGACTGTATTAGTAAAGGGGACACTATGAGTTTATCAGACAACGACAAGGCAATACTTGAACGTGTAGGCCTCGCGTGCGGTGCCGAGTTCACCGTATATGTGTGCAGTGGGTGCGACAAAGACGACACCACTCCGTGCATAGCCATAGACAAGACGGAACCGTCATTCTGTTTACACGCAATTGAGGTACGCGAATGGGGACCATTAGACGTATAGGGTTATACGGTGCTTGAAGCGTTATCGGACTGCCTAGAACAACTGGCACAACAGGAACTAGCTGATGAATTTGAGGTCTCACAGCCGACCATCCACAACATCATAAATAGGAAAACATATGCTTATGTGGGGAACAACAACAATGAACAAGGCTGATTCAATAAGGTTCGTAAAGGGCGTGGGTCTGGCCAGAATAGATAAGCTGGCTAAACTGGGCATCCATACAATCGGCGATGCTCTGTATTACAAGCCACGCTCCTGGGATTTCGTACCCAACGTGACAAAGATCAGTAGCCTGAAGATGGCAGAGGGCAAGCAGCTTGTCAAGGGATGGGTGGGTGCAATAACTGGAGGCAGGAACAGGAATTCTTCCCTGCTACATTCCTTCGGTGGTGGCAGGCACAGTGTGCGGCTTATATTCTTCGGGTGGAGACCACCGATGATACGTACACACAAGGAGCTGTTCGCCTATGGGGTGGTGACATCCTACAATGGTAAGAAGCAGATGGTTAATCCACAGCTGTTCGAGCTGAACGACAACCTCAATGAGGTGGGTGGACCTGTGTATCCGGCCTCCGCAGGTATGCCAAGTGATACGATAAAGGGTATCATTCGTAAGTGCCTTGACGCCGTGACTGTGCCCAATGTTTTGCCCGAAACAGCTACAGGTTTATCTGAGATGGATGCATTACAGCGACTGCATCGCCCAGCTGACACTCTGGGTGTACGGTCTGCACTGGCACACTTCAAAACCAAAGAGTTGCTAGTCATGCAGCTGGCAATAGCTAAACGCCGACAGCTGTGGCAACAGACCATCAGTGCTAAGAAGTGCTCCAAGTGTTTCGGGTGCCTGCTGACAAGGTTCAAGTTCTCTTTGACTGTGTCACAGAAAAAGGCAATGCGTTATATAGCTTGTGACATGGAAAAAACCACACCTATGAATAGGTTGGTAACTGGGGATGTTGGCTCAGGCAAGACAGCTGTTGCATTCTATGCTATGATGAATGCAGCTGAAGCAGGTGGGCAAGCAGTGCTAATACTGCCAACCACAGTGCTGGCTCATCAACAGTACAGACAGCTGTGCATGCTGGTTGGACAGTCACAGGTTGCCATACTCGCTGGTGGGGTGAAGATACTGCCGGGGGTGCGACGAAAGATATATCGTGGTCAGATCAGGTACATAGTCGGGACATCGGCAGTGCAGTTTGCCAACCTGGAATACAAGGACCTGCGATTGGTGGTGTTCGATGAGCAGCACAAGTTCGGAGTGAACCAACGAAAGATTGATGGGTTCACTCCGCACATACTGACGATGACAGCCACACCAATACCACGTACCATAATGGTGGGTGCATTGGGTGACATGGATCATTCACACTTGGAACCGTGGGCTGAGACAGAAAGAACAACAGCGATTACAGATGACCTGTCTTTGATACTCAATGACATGGTTGAGACAGCTGGACATGGAGAGCAAGCGTACCTTGTGTGCAGTAACCTGAACGATCTCGAAGCCTGGTACGACCACCTCGAAGCATGTGACAATGGCTTGAAGATTGGCATGGCACATGGACAGATGGATGGAGGTGAGTGCAACACCGTACTTAGTGACTTCTCCAATGGATGTTATGACGTGCTGTGCTGTACCACTGTGATTGAGGTGGGAATACATGTGCCAGACGCTACGCTCATGGTGATCACTGATCCTGACAGGTTCGGGCTTGCCCAGCTACACCAGCTACGTGGAAGAGTAGGCAGATCGGGCAGGAAGGGTAGCTGCCTGCTGTACACATGCCCAGAGGATATAACTGAGAGTGCATGGAAGAGGCTTGAACAGTTCTGCTTGCTCGTCGATGGTGAAGAAGTAGCTATGCTAGACATGAAACTTCGTGGACCAGGTGCCATCTTCGGTGATAAGCAATCTGGCATGCCCGATTTGGAATACGCCGATCTCATCAGTGACTTCAAACTGCTGGTAAAATGTAAGGATACTGCAACACAGATGATTGATAAAGATCCAGAGCTTGACCAGCCCGAACATATGTTACTTGGTAGTTTGATTAAGGCCAAGATAAAAGACGAGACTAACTTCTTTGCAACGTAGGAGGTGACATGCCAAAAGGCGAGGACAGAAAAATATGTGGGATTATTTCCAAGGGCAACCACATCAAGCAGTTCTTTGCGGATAACCCAAACCGTATCAAGGTGCTACTCAGCCTGTTGCGGGAACAGCTACGACTGGTGGAGAAGCGTCCAATCGCCTCACCCAACGGCACAGCCTATATCGCTGTTACTAAGTATCAGCTTGAGATGTTGGTCAGCTGTGTAGGATACATAGACACTGTGTGTGTGTCCTTACGTAACCTCATGACCAATAAACTGGAAACCCAAACTAAGGAGAGTGTATGGACCGCTCACCACCACCAATGCTGGCTAAGAGATCATCCACCGGCCCGCCAAAATTAGGACCTCCGAAGCTGGGTCCACCGAAGCTGGGACCGTTCACCAGGCAGGAACAAAAATCTGTTGGGGCACTGGGACCACCAAGACTTGGAGCAAAGTCGTTCATTGCAGACGTCAAGGCCATGCATGAGCCGTGGACCCCAACCAAGCGACTGCCATTGGGACCACCGTATCACATGCCAGGTCAACGATTGGGTATGACTCCTGAAGATTGGAAGACGTCACCCCTTGGCAAGGCGTGGACGGTGGCTCAGAAGAGGTTCAAAGAGACCCGCATAGATCAGATCATCTACTGCAAGGACGCTACCAAGGCCAGCTACAAGGTGATGGACTTCGGTAAGTTCCTTGATGACAAGCAGTTACGATTCGTGATGTATAGGATCGCAGTCATCCAGAAGCATGGTTCAATTGGGGCACCGTATGAGTGCGACGACTGAAAAAATAAAGGTAGTGTTCAACAGTGGTGCCATTCGTACACTTCGAGTGTGTGATAGGTACGAGAATGGTATCGTGTTAGTTCGATTCGCTGGGACCTATATGAGAGTCAAGCGTTTCATGCACTACTATGTCACCACCCTTGAATTGTCAGTGCAACAACGCAACGTAATATTTGGAGGTACGACATGAGTGTGCCAACGAGGGCCGAAATAAAAGCACTGGAGGACAAGCTAGGATTCCCATTCCGATCACTGCACTTCACCGATGAAGAGGGTGGCGATGATGGGCCGTACTTCAGACATGATGTTATGCCTGCTGACTTTGTTCAACTGTCCAAAGAGCAGGTACTCTTGAACCGTGTCAAGAGCAGTAGTGTCAGTGAGCTTATAACTACGCTGTACACTGAACAAGATTTTATTGACCTAAACAACTTACAGGAGGATGAACAGGAGCAACGTATTACGGACGATGAAGAGCTCGAGGGCCAGACGTTTAGCCAAACAACCGAAGTTTACCACAGCAAGAGCGTGGATGTTGCTGCTGAACCAGTACAAGTTTGGCCGCTTCTTGCTGAAGTGGGTGCCAGGCCTTCAGAGATATCTGATCCTGACGGATTACAACGGGCGATTTCCGAACAATCCCAACAAAGGAAAATTAGTGTAGCCCATGAGGGAGTGTACCGCCTATGTCACCATGATTATATGGGCTTGACCATCAAGCAAGCGGCCACTGTGTTGCAGTGTAGCGAGGACAAGATCGAACGCACCCTAGCAGAGGTTGAGAGGGTGGCCCCGCAGCTGTTCCCCATACTAACCACACGACAGGTGCAGGTGCGTGACCTGGTGAACGAGGGCCACACCAACGCACAGATAGCATTAATACTTGATGTATCAAAGAGTGCAGTGAGCAACGTGCTACACAGCATACGTAAAAAAGGTGTGCTTCCCATCATATATGGGGGCGATGCCATGCTTAGTTATGAGGATGGTATGGATAATCAGATACAGGAGAAATTCTAATGAGTGTAAAGAAAGCAGAAGGTGACGCCCGGCAGTTCAGTACTGGAGCAACCAGACAGAACGCTTCGGGCAAGGGGACACCAGTGCTGACGTGTCCATATGCTGATGAAGAACTGAGCAAGCATTTTGAGGATGGTGCATCTGTGCACGGTGCTCGTAACTGGGAGAAGGGACTGCCTGTCAGTGAATACATCAACTCACTGGTGCGGCACATCAATGCCTTTAAGAAGGGACTGACAGACGAACGTCATGATCGGGCCATCATATGGAACGCACACTGCCTTGTCAGTACGTTGGCAAAGATCAAGCTTGGCATACTGCCTGCGGATCTGGACGACATGCCGAAGTATGAGCAGCACGTGGTACATACTGCTGCGGGACCTGTGGTGTGTATCGATGACCGTAACCTACCACTACCGCCCGGCTATCCTTCCAGCACTGATCCTTCCACCATTGACCAGGCCCTCTTCAAGAATGGTGACAGGGCCAAGGTATATGTTAGCCACACCATACGTGGTAATGGTGGCGTTAACGCCACTAAAGCAGAGATGGATAGCAACTGTGCTAAGGCCAGGTATGACATCATTGCATACAGGGAAGCGTGTCCCAACATAGACTTCTATGTACCAGCTGAGCATGAAGATTTTGTTAGCATAGCCTATGCTGACAAGCTGTTGACTGAAGCACAGATTCTTGAGGTTGATTGCAAGATCATTGACAAGTGTGATGTAGTTCTGTTCATAAACCATGACAACTTCTTCTCTCGTGGTATGGTGGTTGAGCGTAGACATGCTTTGAATAGCCTTGTCACCTGCTTATATAGTCACGATGAAGAAGGTGTACCGTTCGAGGGTATTGGGTCAGCCGAATATGTACTATGCGGTGAATTCTGTGGGGGATACCGTGAGTAGAGTTCTAAGTATTGGCGATCCTCATGAGCCTGTGAGTCACCCAGGCTATCTCCCCTGGATGGAGTTCTTGCACAACAAGTTCAAGTGCAACAAGGTGGTATGTATTGGTGACATCGTTGACCACTGTGGCATAAGCTTCCATACAGCTAATCCCATGTGTCCTGGCCCAGAGGATGAGGCTGGGCTAACAGCTTCCAAGTTGCAAAAATGGTATGATGTATTTCCAAAGATGTTTGTCACCATTGGCAACCATGACTGTCGGGTGTTGCGGCTGTCTGAATCGGTGAACATTCCTCCTCGATTTGTTCGGGACTACAATGAGGCATGGGGTACGAAGGGTTGGCAGTGGGTCGAGGATGTGATAATTGATGACGTGTATTATTATCATGGCACTGGCCGCAGTGGTATCAACCCTGCCTTCAACACTATGAAAGACATGCTGATGTCGGTTGTGATGGGTCACTGTCACTCAGCAGCTGGCGTGAAGTGGCGGGCCACTCCCACGCGGAGAACCTTTGGCATGGATGTTGGTTGCGGTATTGATATTGATGCTTATCAGTTTGCCTATGGCAAGCACATTAAGACACGTCCCATCCTTGCAGCTGGTGTGATCCTTGACGGTGTGCCACAGCATTTCATTATGCCTTGTGGTATTGGTGAGAAATATCATAAGTCGAGGTTTGCGAAACAGAAAATGAGGCGATGAGTATGGTAAACTGGAGAAAAGACAGCGGGCCACGTGTCAGACAGGTGAGCCAAGCTGAGTATACCTTGCGATGGGAGTATGGTGAGACAGACATGACTCTCGAAGAGTTCAATCAAAAACTTGCGGTTATAAAGGAGGTCGAGCATGAACGAAAACATCCATCCGGTTAAGCGAGGTGAGTTCACCGAGGGTGTGATCAAGGAACGTGTTAAGGATCTACGTAAGGCCATAACACATAGCATGCGTGAGCTTATGCTGATTAAGCTACCCCAGTTGGGGGGCAATGCCAGACGTGACGTGTGGAACTGCTTGATCCAGCGTCACATTGATGCGATGGGCTTACCGGATAAAGACGTGGGGTTGCTCAGCGTTACACCCCTGTCACCAGAGCACAAGACAGTGTGTGCATGTATCATTGACTCCATTGTTGATGTAGTGTTCTTGTTCTGGGACTATCGGGAGAAGACAGCTGACCCGGATATGCCAGCCAGTTGGCTCACTGTTGAAACAAAAATACGCAAACACTTGGCCACGTGGAAGCTGTGGCATGAGCATTGTACTGAACTTAAAGTAGCCGGGTCTGTGCGTGATGGCTGGGAGTTGTTTATCACAGCTGACGAGGACCCCTTTGAAAAGGAGGAGGCAGATGGGACCCCCGAAACTACCACAGAGGAAGGGACCCCCGACATTGTCAGTCTCTCGGACGGCAAAGGTTCCACCTTGGGACGTGACATCGGAGTCGGAGACAGAGCAAAACATGTGTTCCCCGCAAAGAACCCTCCGTGTCTTGGAGGAAGCACGATTCCCGACAACGATGGAGATGATTGACTTCGAGTGTTTCTATGATACAAATTACACGTTGGATACGACGAAGAAAGGTGGCCTCACCTACCCAGTGTACATAACTGATCCTCGATTCGAGTTGTCAGCTATGGGTTGGGCAGAGTGGGACGCTTCAGAGGGTGGTTGGTCACAACCTGCATATGTTGGAGCTGCGTACTTGGATCTGTGGTTTGCGAACATGCAGAAGAAACACGCTGACAACGTAGTGTGGGTGGCAAAGAACTGTAAGTTTGACATGATGATACTCAAGCTTATCTTCGGCATCGTACCGAAGTATGTTATTGATGTAGAAGATTTGACCAGGTACTACAACGCTCGAATGTCTCACCGATTAGGTGATGTGGCTCTGATGATAGGTGATAAGCCCAAGGGTAAGACAGTGCAGTTCAAGGGCAAAAGCCTTCAGGATATTCTTGATGATGAAACTCTATACTCGGCACATGTAACATATACCAAGACGGATATAGAGCTACAGTGTAAGGCATTTGATTGGTTCTTTCCTCACCTGGACTGTCCGGGTGAGGAGCTACGCATTGCCAACATGACTCATCAGATGTACCTGAACCCACGCTTTGAGTTCGATGAGGAGTTGGCCATTGAGTGCATCGATAAGATGAGTACTCAGCTTGACGCTGACATGTGTGGCTACACTAGGAAGCTGCTCGGTAGCACCATAGACTTCGCTCAGAAGCTACGTAACCTGTTGCCACCTTGGGATAAGCTGCCTGTTAAGGAGGGCAAACCGGGTGACAAACTGAAGGCCATAACCGGCGAAGGTAAGATACTGGCCCTGTCTAAGAAGGATCAGGGATGTAAGTGGTTGAAGGTGCACCCATTCAAAGCAGTACGGGACCTGATCAATGGTAGGCTATCGATTAAATCATGGCCGACACACATCAAGAGGTTCAAGACACTCATTGCACAGGCCAAGGCTATGGGTGGGTGGATATGGATACCACTAAAGTATTGTGGTGCCCACACTCACAGGTGGTCAGGTACACAGGGTGTCAACCCTCAGAACATGGCGAAGATAGGTAAAACAACAGCGTCCAAGATCCTTGGGCTTGTACGTCACCTGTTCCGTGCTCCTGATGGTGAAGAGCTGGTGATATGTGACTCAGCACAGATCGAAGCCCGGTGCTTAGCCTGGATGGCTGGTGAGACAAAGCTCATCGAGTTGTTTGCTTGCGGTGGTGACGTTTACTCTAGCTTTGCTGAGTCGCTGTTTGGGACCAAGGTATTCAAGTGGCATGACGAGAAAGAAGAGTATCCTGGTCAAAAGGACAAGGTGAAAGGCCAGCGTGACTTCGGCAAGCAAGGTATACTTGGTGGAGGTTATGGCATGGGACATGTTACATTCCATGACCGATGCTTGGAAGATGACGACTTGCTGCCACGGTTTGAATCAGGTGAATACAATGCTGTCTTCTGCGAGACAGTGATCAACACTTATCGTGGTCAATATAAAAATATCAAAGCATTTTGGACAAAGGTCGAACGTAACTTTGTCAGTGCGTGGAGGTATAAAGAAACTAGAAAGCTGTTGATACCAGGTACTACGTTGTGCTTGGAGTTCATAGGTGAGGGCACCACAGTATTCATCAAGCTGCCATCTGGCAGACGAATACGATACAGTGACGTTAGGGTCACACGTAAAGGCACCATCAGTTGTTCAGGTGTAAACACACGGTCAAAGCTTTATGGTGGTAAGCTGACTGAGAATATAATCCAGTCCTTCTGCCGTGATCTTATCTGCTACTGGATGCTACGCTGTGAGGAAGAGGGCTTGCCTGTACTACTCACCGTTCACGATGAGATCGTGAGCATAGCAGACAGATCCATACCCGCCCTCGTCACGTTGATGAGGCTCACCAATATAATGTGTGAGGTGCCACCGTGGGCTAAGGGTATGCCAATTGATGTCGAAGGTGAGACAGCCTCCCACTATAAGAAATAGGAGCAAGAAATGACTGACTCAATGCTGTTTGATGATGATGCGTACACGGAGGTTACGCCTGCGGTGAAACCACCTGACAAATGTAAGCTGTGTGGTAAGTCGTTACTGCATGATGAACAAGCTGTTAGGGATATCTGCGGAGGGTGCTTATATCATGGATAAGTGGGACATACTTTTAGCAGTATGGATACTTGTTAAAATAATAGCAGACTCCATTAGCCTGGTGTATCTGGGATGGAGGTTGAGTCATGGCTAGGATCAAGAAAGCGTGGAGTACTGAACGCCTGGCTCTGGGCCTGAGTGCTATCGCCGATGGTAAGACACCACGTATACCCAAGGATGGGTCAGTGCAGACTAAACCTGTGGTGCCATGTGTTGAGGTGCCTGAGCATGTTGTTGATGATACTGTCGAACCTATGTTCACACGCTATGGATGTAGGATGAAGCGACTCAACAATGGTGAAGGTAAGTTTGAGTCAAGCCCCAACTATGCTACGTATGGCATACCAGGTGGTGGTGATTATGTTGGCTGGCTGATCGGAAGTGGTAGACACATTGAGATCGAGCTGAAGAAAGGAAGGGGTGGTAGGCTAAGCAAGGATCAGCAAGACAGATTCAACGATTGTTGGGCTGACAATGCCATCTTTATCGTAGTGCATGGAGTGCCCGAACTTAAATACTTTTATGAGATAGGCTGGGATTACCTCACCAAAGAGGATGCCGGCTGCAACATCAGATTCAGGAGGTAGTATGGCAGGTCCAGTAAAGAAGAAACCCTTTAGGATGCGACTGTCACACAGTGCCATAGCCACATTCAAGCGGTGCCCAGAAGCCTGGCGTATCGCTTATCTGTGGGGCATACGACCGAAGGAAACGACAGAGTCCCTGTATGATGGGACCAACTGGCATGATGGACTTGAGATCCTGAGCATGCCACTGGAAGGCGTATGTCGTAGGTGTGCAGATAAAAGCAAGGCAGATCCAGACTGTGGTATTTGTCAGGGTACAACCTTCCTGGTTGGAGAACCAATGGAAGCAGTGGCACGATGCCTTGAACGAGCGTACGGTAAGTACGGCAACATGTCACCTGAGAAAGCAGAGAAGATGGAGACACGTAGAACCATCCTACTCTACAGCCTAGCTGCTTATCAGTGGTACTATTCAGAGGACGACACCGTCAAGAAAGTGTTGGCACCTGAGCTACCATTTGATACAGTCCTGGTTAACTCAGTGACTGGCAAACCGTTCCCAAACATCAGGGTGGTTGGGAAGATTGATAAATACTTTGAACATCGGAATGGGAAACGGTATGTCCTGGAGCACAAATCGACAACATCCAACTTGGACGATGACTCAGACTATTGGAACAAGCTACGGTTTGATCCGCAGACTACAATGTATCCTTGGGCTATGCGAGACATGCAAGCCAAGGATGAGCTGCTTGGTTATGGGGTCAAAGATGGTGACACGCCCTTGTCAGGTGTGCTGTACGATGTCTGGAAGAAACCGAAGATCAAGCCCAAGAAAATTGATGCTGCCCGTGCAAAAGAGATGGTTACAACCGGCATATACTGTGACGAATCTTTCACGGTGGAAGCGGGAGTGGACGACCATCACATCGTTATCAACGGTGAGATTACTGGTAGATTTCCTGCTGCTAAGGGTAACGGTTTCCAGATAAAAGAAACCCAAGCCATGTTCGGGGCAAGGTTGCTGCAAGTAATAGTCAAAGATCCTGAAATATACTTTCAACGCAAAGAGATCAGCCGAACGACTGAGGACCTGGCTAAGTTTGAACAACAGATGGTCAACATCACACGTACAATGAGACACATGGTATCGATGGACTGCTTCTACTGCAACTCCACATCCTGTGATGACTTTGGTAGCTGTGATTCAAAGGCTATCTGTTACAACGATCTGGCTGTGGGGCCAGACGATGTCCCAACTGGATATGAAAAAATCTATGATGCGAAAGGTGACAGAATACATGGCAACTAAATTAGCACCGCCGCCACCACCTAAACCCGAGGTAAGTGGCAAGCCTAAATCACATAGGGCACCACGTCCATCTGTCCCACCGCCTGCGGTGAAGGGTGGTAGGGTAAAGGCCAAGGAAGAACTTGCCCCAATGAAATTCGTCATGGATGATTGGAACGCCGACGATGAAGGGGAGAAGATCATATTGTATGCTCCTCCTGGCAAAGGTAAATCTACACTGGCCATGATGGCACCCAAACCAGTGTTCATAGGACTCGATGATGGTGCCCGTAAGCTACGGCATCCAGTGACAGGTGAAAGGCCGAAGGTTGTTAGTAACCCAGAGACGGGCCGTGTACTGTCAACCTGGATGGAGGTACGCAACGTGTTAGCACAGCCCGATCTGTTTGACCCATTCGAGTCTATCGTGCTCGACACTGGAACACGCCTTGAAGAGCTATGTACTGAATGGGTACTGGCCAATATCAAAGGTGACAGTGGCTGGGTACAGGAGCTTGAAGGATATGGGTATGGCAAGGGTTATCGGCATGTGTTCGATAATATGATGCATCCCCTTGTGGACTTCGATGAGCTGGTAAGACGCGGTAAGAACATTATTATCATATGTCACCAGGTGCTGGCTAATCAGGATGGTGGAGAATATAGAAAGCATGCTCCTGAATTGATAACCCGTAACAATGCCAACATATGTAACAAGTGGATGGGGTGGTGCGACCATGTGTTTAAGATCGACCATGCTGCACTGTCCATCGACAAGAAGAAAAAGAAAGCCGTAGATGTTGGCAATGGGTACGCTGTGTATGTACATGGTGATCCTAGTTTTGAGGCGAAGTCACGGACGATTGACATTGAGGACAGAGTAATTTCTTTCTCTGATCCAACAGACAACTCGATCTGGATTGAGCTGTTCGGAGAGGACTACGATGCCTAGAGAAAAGAACAAGCCCTGCCAATGTGGCTCTGGGCTGAAGTACAAGTGGTGTCATGGTGACAAGGACATGGTTAGTAAGTCGCTATCGGTAGCACGTCTCGTGTTCATGTGTCTCGTTGCCGATAAAAAGGTAGCGAAGAAACTCATGACACCCTATGAACGGGATGCATTCCTCAAGGATGTTGCAGTGCCAACAGTCTTAAAGATGTTGGATGGTACGAGATTATCTGATGCCCTGTACAACGAGTACGCTGGCCAGATTACGAATTGTGAAGTAAACACAGAAGGGTAAAGTACTATGGTAATGTTTGACAGAGAAGGATTGTTTCGTGGTGACGTAATTGATGCAACACTTGGCCAGACAAGGCAACAAGGCTACCCACAGGTAGTGCTGAAGGTCAAGGCGACTGAGTACTTTGACGAAGAGGCAGAAGACGGTGCAGCTTTCGTACCATGGGACTATGATATGGGCACCACTGGATATCTGTGCCTCGTTGGAACTAAGGATGGTGAAATGTTCCAGACGTTTTCATGTGATGCAGTGAAAGAGGTGTTCGGCTGGGATGGTGCAGACCTCACTGCTTTGGTTGAGTTGCTTGCCAATGCAGGTTCAGAAGGTTTACAATGCCAGTTCCGTATGATCGAAGATGATTGGGAAGGCCGTAAGCAAGACGGGTTCAAGCTCCAAGCTATCTATGACTTCGATGCCCCACCAACCCGTGAGCTGAGACAGTTGGATAAGGCAGAGGCTGCTAACCTTGCAACACAGTTTGGTGCTTTGTTTGGTGGTGCTTCTGCACCGAAACCCAAGAGCAACAAGCCCAGTGCCAAGAAGGGATTGCCTGCTGGACCTAAACGCAAACCCACTACCAAGCCCCTTACACCAGGTGCGTCATCAAAAAGTAAGCTGGTACGAAACGAAGAGGTGGACGAGCACGTTGCCAGTGATGCGGAAGTACGGGCAGAACGTGAGCAGCAAAAGATGGATAGACGTGAGAAAGCAGCCGCAGCTAAGGCCTCAAAGAGGACTGGTCCCCCGGCTACGGGGAAAAATAAATCTGCTGGACCTCCATCCGTGGCCAAGACTAAGGTTGCGGAGAGTGACCAAGGTACAGCATGGGAAGCAATGGTTCAGGTTCGTGAAGACCATGGTCTTGATGCTGGTACGGCGGAAGATGCCTACAGTAAGGCTGTGTTTGCTGTGGTTGGTGAGATCACAGAGGATGGTGTTGCTGACATCACTGGTGAGCAATGGGCTGAGGTCCAAACTCATGGTGTTGCTATCATGGAAGATCTTATCCCTGAATAACTGACGCTGATACTGAGGAGGGGGGGAATCCCTTCCCTCCTCCTTTTCTTCTGGTGATATATGGCAAAGAAAAAACTAGGGCTTGCTGAAGAATACGAGATATACCAAACGAATGCAGTTGCATTCCCAGGCTTGCTAGAATGGCTTCGAGTCACACTAGGGGACTCACTCAGTATCGACGCGATAATGGATTTAGGTATAGGCTATCACCCGAACCGTCATTCATGGGTATTCCCCGAAAGGAATGCAAGGGGTGACATCGTTGGTTTTCAATACCGGCATGTTGATACAGGGCAAAAGCTCTGTGCGAAAGGGGCGAAGCGTGGACTGACTTATATATTCAACAGTCACTTCGCTAAAAACGCCGGAGTATTTAAGCCGGGTGCTCACAACTGGGCTCGAACAACGGACACCGTGCCTTGTCCCATATGTGGTAAGAAAAAGTTTTGCATGTTGGACAGGTCGAATCCGCAGGACCCAGGTGTTGTGCTGTGTACCAAGGTTGGTGCAGGTTCCAAGAGGCGAACAACGAATGGATGGATTCATGAACTCAAGCCTGGTGGTGACAAGTGTGGCTCACACGTTACTGTATTGCGTGACTCGGACCTCCCCTATCTATTGGTAGAAGGTGGAACAGATGTCATTGCTGGACACACGCTTGACTTTACCACTATAGGTCGACCATCTAACACAGGTGGTGTGAAAGAGCTTAGACGTATGCCGATCAAGGGCCATCCCCTGGTTGCAATCGGGGAGAATGATCAACAGGTCACGGCTTTGGGCAAGGAGATCTGGCCCGGCTACGATGGTGTACTGAAGCTATGTGTGGAGATGAGGGATATCGCTCCAATCAAAATGATAATGCCACCTGAGGGTATAAAGGACTTCAGAGCCTGGGTGGAATCAGGACTAACACAGGAACAGCTGCTTGAATACATAGAGCAGAATGCCCAGTGCATGTCCGAGATGCCTGCGAGTGTCTTTGAAACAGATGACCCACTGTTCATAGCTGATAAGTTTTTGGCTGAACGTCATACAACTAACGACATACTCACACTACGTGACTACAAAGGTGTGTGGTTAGGCTGGAATGGTGTTAGATATAAGGAGGTGACTAGGGAGGTACTGCGGGGTCAAGTGTACTCGTTCCTTGAGGGCAAGTCGGCTGTTGTAACAAGCACAGCTGGTGATCCAATGGTGAAACCTTTGAAAGCCTCAGCCCGTAGGGTGTCAGATATAATTGATGCCTTTAGTAAGTGTTGCCCTGTTACAGTTGATATGCCATGCTGGGTCGATATACCTGATGGTATGCCAGCGGTAGAAGACATCATCGCATTCAGGAATGGATTGCTGGATGTAGCTTCATACTGTGAGGGTGACATAGTATTGTATAAACCTGACCCACGGTACTTCTCCACGTTCGCCCTACCATACGACTTCGATGAAACATTGGAGTCACCATTGGCTGAGAAGTTTTTCGCTGATGTGTTTGATGGTGATGAAGAGCGTATGGAGCTGATGCAACAATGGTTCGGGTACAACCTAGTACCAGATACCAGCATGCAGAAGTTCATGCTTATGGTTGGTGTGCCCAGGTCAGGCAAGAGTACAATCGTTGAGATGATCCAGCACATGGTCGGACTTGATCACTGTTGTTCCATCCGATTCGATGATCTAGCCAGTGAGTTTGGCCGACAGCCTATGCTTGGTAAACAGTGTGCTTTTATTGGTGATACTAGATCACCAACCAAGGGTGTGGCTGGTGCAGCTATGGAACAGTTGTTGCGTATCGTTGGTGAGGACGCCACTGGTGTCAACCGGAAGAGGATTGACGCTCTTGCCAACGTGTTGCTTAAAGTAAGATTCACATTTGCTATGAATGAGTTGCCATTCTTTATAGACAACTCCAATGCAATGGCAGCAAGGATGCTCGTACTTAACTTTGATAAGAGCTACGTTGGACGTGAAGATTATTCACTACGTGGGAGGCTCAGGGAAGAAGCCAAGCGAGGTGCCCTAATGAACTATGCATTGCGTGGATTGAAAGATCTACGTACGCAAAAGAGATTTACGGAGCCTGCTGCTGCTAATGAAACTATGGAAGAATTTGTGGAGATGGCGTCACCTGTAGCTACGTTCATAAAGGAATGCTGTGAGTATGAAAAGGATTGCCGAATTAAAAAGGACAAGGTGTTTGAAGTGTGGAGCGGCTGGGCTGAGGATGCTGGCTACAGGCCGGGAGTCAAGGTACACTTTGGACGTAAGTTTATCTCAGCGTCACTTGGTCGAGTCCTGAAAGGACGGATGAGGCAGACGAGAGAGCATGCGTTCATAGGTATTAAGCTGACACAGGAATCACAGGACAGATACCTGGGAGGTGAATAATGAAGATTGACAAATACTATTTCTGGAGTGCAATACTGTGTGCTCTGACGCCCTTCATAGTTTATGGAGTCCTGGTGGCTTGCTCAGGCTGTCACGGTGTGCGAGCACCATCAATAACAGCACCAGCTGGATCAACTCCAGCCAGTGTAGCCGCAGCACTTATCTCAATCACCAGCATCCCCTACCTGGGGGTGTTGGCTATGAGCGGGGCGGTGTTCATTGCATTCATGGGCAACCCTAAGTTGGGGATGGCTGTTGGTGCTGCTGGAGGTGCGGCCCTGGCGTTGTCACTTGCCGTAATTAAGTATGCCTGGATCTTGGGCCTGCTATCGGTGGTAGCAATGATTGCATGTGGTGCCTTTGCTATCCTTGGCAATAGGAAGTTCAAGAAACAGATGGTGCTAGGTGTGCAGAACATAAAGGAAATGAAGTCCAGATTTGAACGCGACAAAGTTAATGAGGCCATGATCAAAGCTCTCGATCCTGACTGTATGGACCAAGTGCTGAAGATAAAGGGAGCCTACCTACGACAGATGACGATCAAGGAAAGGGAGCTGTGTACGCACGAATGAAAGGAATACATCTTAAATCCGAACACGATGTTGTGTCCTATATAGAACTCAATCTCAACCCTGCCCAGAAAGTAATACTGGCAGCATTGTCAAGTGATAGCTATAAGTATCTTGGCAAACATGATAACATGCTATATGGGGACACAACCTGTCATGGGTGGATACTTGAAGTAACATCGCTCATAAACAAACAGGTATCCTATGTGGGTGTGTATGTCAAGGATGATGACCACCGTGAACGATTCATATCAATACGAAACAAGGCACCGGAGAACTATTATGTCAACGCCACCGATACCAAGCCTGAAGCCCCCGGACACGGTACAGAAAATACGACTTGCTGATGTACCCACCCTCATCAAGAAGCTGACTGGTGTGCCACGCAGTAGGAAGACAGTGTATAACTGGGCCAGCAAGGGAAGGAAGAATTACAGCAATGAGACCGTGGTACTTGCGACAACTTCTACAGCTGGAACGAAGTACACTACTAAAGCAGATGTACTGCGGTTCCTTGAAAGATTGGAGCATTGATATGGGTTGCTTTGCACAAAGGTGTGGTGCTGGTGGCTTATCATGCTACTGGCTTAAAACCGATGACCCTGGGTTTGAATACGACCTGCGTATGTGCCCTACTAGAGTCCCGCTAATTTGGGAGTATGGGGACCAGCTTTACTTAGTTCCCTTCGAGGTTATAAAAAATGCCCGACGACTCCTTAGAGACCGTCAGGCACATGCAGATGTTTATAATGATCAGCAACAAGCTGAGACGCCAGTGATCATGCTGTCTCAGGCTGTCAGTCTGAACATACATGGTAGCTATCTAACCAAGTTAACTGAGCAAGACCTTGAGTAGGACAAAGACGATACCAATAGTCATACCCCATAGTTGGGTGCTCTGACTGTCAAGCCTCTTCTTTACCCAGGTCATATCATTCTGTAACTTAATGAATTCATCGTGGGGGACCTCACGTAGGTCCCCCTCTTTTGTTTCTATTGTCATGGTGTTGAACCTACTTTCGTCTTCTTGGTGATCGCCTGGATGTGCGTCGAGGTCTTCGGCTAGATGATCCAGACTTCTTATCCTTGCCATTGAGGTTGTACTCACTATACAGTAGCCGCCTCGGGTCCCGTGTCTCACCTGTTGCCAGGTCATACGCACCCTCAGCTGTCCTAATAGCTTGTGCTCCCCCACGTCCTGTAAAAGCTCCAGCGGATTTTGCTGCGTGTACCAGGAACTTCTTCTTGTTGACGTTGCCATCCTTGTCACGCTTCAGTGACTTAATCGCCTTTACCAACTCATCGAATCCAATCTGACCAACATAACTTTGACCAAATCCCTGATACGCTGACGATGCCCAGCTGCCAAGTATCGGAAGGACACCAAGCGGATATAGAATCACATCCTCTGTGATCTCCTTCAGATCTTTCTGGGGCCTGCCACGTTTAATCAACCCAAAGATAAGGGCCGGTAGCACCAGACTCACCAGTGCTCTACGCCCCGCTTCTGTTTTTGTGATATCCCCTCGTCTGCTTGCACCGACTATGTCATGAGCGATTAGGTTATACACCTGGTTGGGCATACGTTGGAAGGATGTTAGCACCTTCGCCAGCTCTCCACCTCTGAAAAAATCAGGTAGGTCCACTGCATCACCCATTGGCTGGGTACGAGCAACCCACTTGTCTGCATACTTCACAGCCTCTGCCTCAGTCATCTTGGGTTCACCAGTTTTCTTATCCACCTTTGTTGCTGTGTCATACAGTGACTTCCACGTCATAACCACTGTGAAGTTATCCACAGTCTTAATCCACTTCACTGCATTCTCATCAACCCTGGTCTTACCCTTCAAAGTTCTATCCACTGACTGAGCATCAATCTTGCGTTGGAACTCACGGTCGAAGTCACGTACTCTAACCAGCCTTGACTTGTCCTTTACTTCTTTTTCCACCGTCTTGAAGTCAGACGTTAGAGTAGGCATGTTCTTCAGCATGGCTGCACCAACATCTTTGTTAGCTGCCATAGCCTGGAACATAGAGATCCATTGCTTGCCTGAAATTAATAGGTTGTGGTTCAATAGGTACACCATTGATTTGTGCCTCACGTACTTACTCATACGAGCTGCCATCTGTGTCGAGTCCACCGATTGTCCACGTACTGTGTCAGCAATCCATTTGTTCATGATGCGGCTACCCTGTCCGTAAGTAGCACGGTTAAGATGTTTAACAAACTTCTGATTGGTTGTCACCTTATTCAACTGGGCCACAATTGGTGCCATAGTCTTGAAGGCTTCAATCTTTGCAATGTTCTGAAGGAACAAGGACACTGCATCTAGCTCGATCTCACCAGCTGCACCTTTACGTTTCTTCAAGAATCCTTTTTCAGGCATATGTGTTTCCTGTGTGAAGGGTGCAAGCATGAGTGTCATAAGATCATGCTGCTCACTCTCGTCAACATCGGTACGCTTAACCGGCGAATACCAAGCCTCTTTCAACAGCTGCTTTGGGTCCATCCCTGCGGCCATCGCTGCTTCTACGATATACTGCCATTGATCCTCGTAAGTATCCTGCATGTATTCCACTACTTTTTGTTGTGCAGGTGACAGTGACTCAAACATACCATCAGCCTCAGCCTCGGTAAGTTTCATACCCTCGATCACATTCCTTCGGCCCTTGTCATTCTTTGCCAGCATGGCCACACCCATCTTCTGGGCAGTCGTTAGATCCAAGCCCTTGCGTATTGTCGCAGTGTCAGACATCCATGCCGGATCAAATCCAAGTGACTTCAGCTGTTCCTCTGCTCTGACCACAGCGACTTGCGTATTCTCTTTACGCGCATAACTACTGTCACGCAGTTTCATAAAGAACCTATGTAGTGGTCCACCTTCTTTACCATCAAGCCTTTCCACAAATCTCTCGATTGCGGTGAACGAATCATTGACGTTGGCAAACCCCTTCTTGATCGAGTATCCAAGCTTGGCCATACCTCTGCGGTTCATTCGCTGCGTAGGGCTCAGTCTGCCTTCCTTGCTCGTTGTCTGCAAGGGTTGTGATAACAGCCGTGCGGCAGAGATAGAGCCAGGTTTAGGCTCATGTACCTTGCCATCGCTATCAGAGTAAGTCAGAAGCTCCTGTGCTTCCTCCAGGCTCATACCTGTGGTTATAGCTGCCTGTGTGTCATGGGCTGTCTTGGCCTCAGTTGGTGCCTCCTCAAGGTTCCCAGGTTGCACAGTTTCCACAAGTTGCACAGCTTCCTGCTGCATTTGTGGGCTCAGCTCCCTGAATTCCGCCACTGTCTTGCCGATGCTGCTGGCTGCTGTGGCCTCCATGACCGCCTGTGCCTTGCGATCAACCACTGCCTCCCTCTGCTGCGTCTGAGCCTGGGTTTGCTCAGCCACACGTGCTTGACGCTCCACCTTCTCAGCCTCCAGCTGTTCAGCCTGTGCGATCTCAACATCCTTCAGCTCTGCCATCAAGGCACGTTTCTTCATATGGGTGTTAGAACCACGAACAGCCCTTACAGATGTGTCAACGAACCCACCGGAGAATGTACCAATGGCCGCTGCATCGAACAGTTGATCGGTGATAGTGTCGTAGTCGATTGAGCCATCCTCATTTCGTGGGGGATTGCCTGTCATGATGAGGCTGATAACCTCCTGGGGAAGTTCTTCCATCAAGCCCTCCTTCAATGCGTTCTTGAAGACCCCACCCGTGACATGCTTGACACGTGCCAACTTACCTACCACGCTTGTGCTAACCTTCTTGAAGTACTTGGCACCTGAACCACCGGCCACTTCAACGCCTGCACTCAACATGCCGCCGACCATCGCCCGTGTTCGTGATTCCTTTTCTGTACGTCCAAGATCAATATTCTCTTGATAGATACTATTCCCCTCCACCCCGTAGGCAACTGCTGCTCCAGCCAGAAGGGATGGTACTGTTGCTCCACCAGTCAATACAGCGGGTGCCATAGCTGCTGCCATGTATGGTGCGGATTCCACAGTGCCACCCACGTACTTATCAACCCAGTCATCTACCCGTGGTTGCATATACTTCGAGTTGATTAACTCATGGGCTACACGTGCCATCTCTTGAGGACCATCAATCACATCACTACTGGCGGTCATCTGTCTACCACCTACACGTAGGATGCCATCGATCACATATGCACCACCACCAGCAAGCATTACCACTCCTCGATCCAATCGTCGTGACATTTTCTTACCACGTGTGTCCAAGGACCTTGCATCCTCCATCATAACCTTCAGGTCATAAGGAGTCTGTACGATCTGTGTGAAATCATCCATCTCGGCTTTGTATCTGGCCGCAGTTGCTTCACGTACAGCCACTTGTTTAGCTTCTGGGGTTGCATCGGGAAGGTCTCGAATAGTGCGAAGTTCGTCCTTGAACTTGTCGCTCCTATTCTTTCCTACTTTTGCATAACGCTCACGCCTGCCAGGCAACCTCAGTAGACTGCGAGGAATGGCCTGCTGGCGAAATACTTCTTTACGTTGCTCTTCTTCTGGGGTTTCTGTCTTGACCTCCTCGATCATTGACTGGGTCTGTACCGTTTCTTCTTTCAGCATTCTTGTTGCTGTAGGTACAGGGGCAATCCCAGCTTCTTTATCGAGATCAGCAAAATTGATCCCCGCCTCTTGGTCCAGGTCGTCTAAGTAACCCATAGTTTTACCTCAAGTGTTCATTAGCGAATGCCACGCCTTCGGCAGTCTTGCTGCCACCGAGTCTTTTGTACTCGTTGAGTAGGTCTGTTCGCGTTGGTTCTTTCTTAGGTGGTTTCGATAGGGTCTTATAGCCCGTGACCTTATCACTAAAGGAGCTATGACCATCAGGCTGTAACGCCATCTTCGCAGCGTTGCGGCCAAGCCTGCCACCAGACATAAGGGCTTGTTTAAATGTCTGACCCTGTGCATGGATAGCTTGAAGCTCTTTGTAGTACTCACTCTCAGACGCTGTAGCAGGGACCCAATCCCAACCACCATCTTTTCCTTTGTCCGGGTCCCATACTTGCTTCTGTGTCTCTCTGCCTTTCTCGATACGTCCGATGATCGGGATGCCTAATCGCTTGCCACCGAATTTATATTTGCTAGTGCCAACAGTCCTGAATCCCTCCATCTCACCTTCGAGCTGTTTGTTCTCCCGATCCTGTGCATGAAACAACTCCATGTCTGTCTTAGGTTTGAGCTGCTTGGGATATATGGAGTCAGACACTGCACCGCCCAATACTGCCTTCCACATAAGCTCCTCACCATTGGCAATGAGCCCAGCATCTGACAACTTCTGGACTTGATTTAGATATTCCTGTTGATCATTGAAATCCTTGGTCAAAGTCTGTGCCGCAGTATGTGCTTGCTTCTGAAGTTGGCCCAACATCTGTCGGGTTTGCTGATCACCGATCTTCTTTGACTTACTCGTTATGGCCTTCCATTGTTTTGTGAAGGTGTTCTGAATTTCATTGGCTTTACGCTGGTATGACATTTGTGCCATGCCGCCAGCGGTCGGTGCCTCTGCTCCAGGTAGTTGTTGAAATGCTTGTCCTGCCATAATATCTCCTATCCTGTAGTCCGGGTAGCTGAGCCCCATAGCTTCATACATACGTCTTCAACGTAGTTTGGATTGTTTGCGTAGTGGATGTCAACCCACACACCTTCTGCTGCACCATCAAGTGCTACTGCCAAGCTACCTCGCCTCAATCTCCAAAACGTATCGGTGATAGCTGTTTCACCATCAGCACCCACATGCAAGTCTGCGAGGTTGGCAATATCACACTTGTCGCCTGTCACTGTGATTGAATATAGATAGCAATCAAACTCCGCAGCTGCATTGGTGGTACACATATTTACATCTAGTGTATCAAGGATGATACTCGATGTGTCATTGAACTGCTCGAAGGACACATGGTATACATCCACATCAGTCAGGGTTAGGTTGGTTGTTGATAAAGTTACGCTTCCCGTGAACCACTTACTTGTTAGGTAAGCACCAGTCATCACATAGACGGTATTTCCGTTAGAGTCTGTTGTACTGCTGTCAGTAGTTGCCGCATCAACTGTAAGTGTATCTGTGTCTGATGGTGTTGTTGCTCCAGTGTCTCTATCTACTGTAGTCCCAGTCACTGTGATGTCGCCAGCCAGGTCACTACCTGCATTGACAACGATCATGACCTTGCCAGTACCCTTTGAGAACACAATGTTCGTCGGTACAGAATCCAGGGGTTGCCCTGTTGCATGCTGAAGAATACCACCATGAACATTAGATACACGGTTTCTAACGGGCTGGGCGTCATACGATGACAAAAGAAGCTGATCTGTAGTTATGTGTTTATGCAGTGCATCAGCGTTACTCCCATCTGTCATGGTGGTAAGGTTAGCACCAGTGGCTGTGGTATCATGACTGGGGATAGTATGCGTCTGTGCATGATGATCATCAGTACCTTTACCTGTCGTGTCACTATGTGCAACTGTGCCTGATCCATCGGCCCCGTTATGGAGGTGTGATTTTGCATGGTGCTGATCGGAAGTGACACTGGCCAGGTCTGCATGGGTCGCACCGCCTGTCAACACACCAGTCACCGCCTTGAGGATGCCAGTGAAACCTGTGAAGGTAGCACCAGCGAACTCCGGTGTTGCACCCGGGTGGATGCTTTGCGGTAGAGATAGAGTGAATGTTCCATCTGAATTGTCAGTTAGAATTACTTGATTAGAGGTTCCACTCAATCTATCTGATAGTGCGATTGTCACCGGAGCTTTGCTGGCGTTTGTTGCTAAGAAACGTAAGGCTGTAGCTGTGGGGATAGGCTTCCCAAACTGTACGTTGTTGCCGGACAAGCCAAACTTTTGAATCATCTGCTTGAATGCATCACGTACCTCCCTGTGACATGATGTGGGGGATGGGATTTTAATCCCAGGGTTTTGCCATAGTCCCATAGTTCACCTTCCTTATGCTGAATTCCAGTACTGCATGTATGCGGCCCTGGTATCATCGTTGTCTGCTGAGCCACCTAGCCACGCACTGTAGCTTTTCTTCATCCCACCAGTTGCAGCTGTCGCGTTGGCCTTGGCCTCTTCTTCGCGTTGCCTGCTTTGTACATATCTGGAGTACGCACCATGTGCCCCGTGATCGGTTGCGTACCTGTTACCTGAGGCATATGCATCTTTGCCCCAATCTTCATAGGATTGTATACTGCTACCACTGCCGCTCCCGCCCGCAGTAGGAGTGCCACCACCGCCGCCACCACCGCCACCACCACCTCCTGTGGCTGAACCGAACAGGTTAGGAGCGTCTCCATAGTTGCTGGTTGAGCTGCCACCAGGGGCTGTGGCCATAACACCTCTCCCCATCAGGCCACCGCCACCCCATGTGTCACCAGTAGCAGCCCAGTTAGCTGCTGATCTAGCATCAGTCCTGCTTTGGATATCGCTGGACAATTTAGCAGCATCTAAATCCATGCCACGATCAGCAATATACCGTTGTGTCTCACGGCTCAAAGCATTCTCACCACTAGCGAACTCACGTCCTAGGTCGGCCTGTCTGGCACCTTCACCTATACGTGCCATGTCCATAGAGATGGAACTCAGTTTTCCTGCTGAGTCTGACTTGACTCTTTGAATGTCACGTGCTTCACTGCGTCCTGCGGCTACATCGATGCCGCCCATAATAGTAGTGCCACCAAGACCGGAAGAAATGGCAGACGCTTTACCGCCTGCCTTAACTTTCTTCACTCCAGCCTTTACGTCAGCTACACCACTTTGTTCGAAAGCCCCGCCAGGTTCATACATGGCTTTGGCCTGTTCGAAAATATTAACATATGCTGGTGTGTCTGCCATTATCTCACCTTGCCTGCCTTCTTAATAATGAAGTTGATATTCTCAAGTGCCCAGCTCTGGGCCAGTGTAGTGTTACGAAGCTTGATTGCTCCATAGCGTCCACGTACCCTTCGCTTCTCTACACTTCCTCGTTGTACCCCAGCACCAGAGATAACCTTGGTTAGTTTGGCACCAGTATTATTAACCGCCGACTTGATGACCTTCTCTGCTGTTCGTTCACCGAACACTGTCATAGTCAAGGCGTCTGAGTCATTAGTTCCACCATCGTTGTCACCACCTGTGATGATGTCAATCTGGCTTAGTGATCCATCTTCTCTAGGGCTCTGTGATAAGGGTATCGGAGCGAATGTAACGTAGCTATCGATTGCAACGTCCGCTGCTCCATCGTCATCACTCTTGGCCGTGGGCAGGAACTCCCGAAGGTTTCCATCTTGCCCGCCGAAAACCAAAGTTCTATCAGCAGCAGCATCAGCATTAAAATACTCAGAGCAATAGATAGACGCTGTAGTCGGGTAGGACTCTGGGAATAATCCCTGTGACGTTAGATCATACCACCAGTTCGTGTTGACCCCACCATCAAGGGTTGTAACCGAGATGATGATACCATTATTATCACGGTCATAGCTTAGGGTCATTCGTTGTGTAGCCCTGTCGAATGCGATGTCCTTAACAAAGTCTGGATACTTCATATGGGTAAGGTTCTCTTGTCCAGTGAAGCCCGATAAATATTTGACCAATCCTTTTGTAGTCACAGCGTATAGGTTATCTGCGTCATCCCAGCACCAAGCCCCGATGCCCAATAGGCCAGCTGTAATATCCAGTTCTTGGATTAAGCCACCTTGACATGGGTTTCCTGTCATGTACCAGAATGAACTAGCATTGCCGAACACAGTGTACACATCCTTGTATGGGAATGCATCAACGATAACATCGCCAACCTCACCAGCGTCTGTGTTGTTACCAGCAACTGCCGACTGTGTATCGTCTGCACCGTATACCCAATCCCACGGATTAGATTGCCGTGACAGATACCACTGATGTGGATACAGGTTGTCGAGTGTAAGACCTACTCGGCCTTGACTTACGAACACCTTTGCCGTGTTCGTAGGTAACGAACCGTAAGTGGCTGCGTCATTGGCATACGGAATCCAGTCATACCAGTGTGGGTTTGCTACAGGTGTGGCGATAACAAATGAAACTGCATCACCATCTGCATTCGTCCCGGTCACTGTTTCGCCGTTAGTAAACTCGGCAGTAGTGATACGCTTTCCATACACAGTGCAGGTGCTAGTGGATGACGTGATTAAATCGATGATCATCTGAGCACCACTTGAACCACCTGTCACCACGTCATCGTGCAATGGGATACCAACGCCACCGGCAATATCGGATGTAGTTAGTTTGTCATTGGTGAAGTCAGCGACTTTCCTCACGGTGCCGTTAGCAACGAACACCTTGCCATAAGCCTCAGCCATGCCAAACAACTTAGTGAGGTCGATCTCATCAGCTGCGGCTGTTAGCTCTGCCATGTCTGCCGGTGTTGTACCGTACCAAATCCTGTTCCTACATGCGGCCACCAGCTTCTTAGAGTAGATGCCCTCACCAGGAGTTACGTTGGTTGGAGGTACATAGGTGGACTCAGCAATGTCTATCAGCTGTGTGGTCCCACCTAGGTCGCCTGTATAAACACCCGCCAGCTTCACAAGGTTTTCATTGAAAATTCGAATGTTCTGAGTATCACCATCTTCATCTGCTCCAGCTGTGGTAGATGTCACAAGCAAGGAACCATCGTTCAGCTTCTTAATAATATTCGTGTTCTGCCCGCAGTCATATGTAGCCATAACTGCATTATCTGACACACGAATCTTAGTCAGGTTATCATAGGCCCCGACATCAGTGGTAGCCACTGTAAATAGCATGGTCTCGTCAGCACTTAACACTGACTCAATCACGTTGCCGCCAGAGGTCTGTACAGTGCTAACGTAGCCGTAAGCTGGATGAGTAAACTCATATAGGTCATACGATCCAGCATTCAAAATCGTGGACCACAGTGTGTCTTCAGCTGCATTGATAGTGGGCCTAAGATGCATCTGGTTAATCGCGTATTTTAGTGTGGCTGTCTGTGTACCATCGGACATATCAAATCTATATAGGCCGTGGTACGATCCACCACCTGGGGTCGTGCTGATCACGGCCTCAGTCCCTGCTGCATTTAGCCAGGGTACTCTGCCTGGTTTGGAAAGATAGTCACAGGACGTGTAGTCAAAAGCCTTAACGCCTGTCACTGCGTCCACAACTGTAATGCCCGTGGCGTGATTAGAACAGATCAGGACCTGTTCGTTGACAGAGTCATATACCAGATATGTGATAGTCCTACCTGACACGGTATACACACCACTAGTTGCCCAGTCTGTGTTTACTGTCCAGTCAGTATTGAGGCATGTCACAACATCTTCAGATGCCACAAACGAAGTGCCAGATGGCCCGGCACATACTGCGTCCCCTTGTGAACTAAGTGGGGTCTTGCCAGCATAAGATGTATTCAGGGTTAGGGTAAAGGCTTCGTTATCGTAATCTACCAACCAGAAACCTTTACTGGATGCGACCTGACCAGCCACCATAAGACCTTTAATAGCCATTATACCACCTCCACTACAGTTACAGTTGTTAGTGCAACAACAGGGCTACCGAAGCCCTCAGATAAATCAACAGTGGACCATCTGTCCAGACCCGGCCTCTGGCCTCCACGGTATCTATCGTCGAGGTTATCTAATGGCCGCACATTGTTCAGATCTGGTGAAGTGTTTTGTGGTTGCGTACTGGCAGCTGCACCTTTGTGGTAGCCGCCATGTGGGAATAGAAGTTCAGCCATAATAGAAGTCCCCTGGTTGTTAGCCAGGGGACATACCTTTCGTGTTATGCAGCTGCAACTGTAATTGCATTGAAGTCACAAGAGAGTACTGTGCTTTCGTTTACATACAGTGCGGTGCCATCTGTTCCATCGGTGTGAATGAAAATACATCCGGGTGCGTATCCTGTGGCTTCATCGACTGGCCTTGTGATGCCGTAACACAGAAGGATACCATCCTCCGATTTAAAGATATTTTGGGGAACTGCTACCCCAGCGGGTGCGGGCACCATGTTGTCCAGATGCCAAGCGATATTACTTCTGCCTGCACTCATGTTAATTCTCCTTATGCACCATTGTAGGTGACGTTTGACCACTGTCTTACGTGGCGATTAGTTCTATCAAGAATGTTGCCCAGCTTTCGTGGCTGTGATAAAGCATCATGCTTGTATGCCTCTGGCAATGCCCGACTGTTGTAGTCATCGATCCAGTGTTGATCTGAAATTGCGTCCTCGTCTTCCATAGCTACACGTGCTAGGCATGCAGAGAAGATTACATCATCATATGCATGGCCAGCTGGATGGGTGTTGTATGCTGGTGTTAGCAAGAATGTTGATCCAACTCCAGGATCAGTACCTCCGCCAGCACCCTCCATGTCCAGCCAATCTCCGACTGTCCATACGTTTGTACTCTGTACGTAATCTGTTACTACAGCGTAGCTACACTCACCAGTACCTGATGTGATTTTGCATGTCCACCCATTGAAGTAATCATTAGGGTATCTTGCACTAACTCCTGTGGCCGTTAGTGTGGTGGCGTCACCAGCCGTAGCTGTTCCAGTCACTGCATCCAGCTTGTCGAAATACACGATGTATGGGAATGTCACTGTGTGGGCAGCACTGGGCTGCGGATCAAAAATGACCTCCCATCTGCGGGATGCTCCAAGGCTTGGGCCTGTAGGTGAGTATGGTTTTAAAGCTGCTCTGGTGGGATACCCAGTCGAGATAGCTTGACTTCTAAAGTCGTCGATCCCACTTGGGTGGCACCAGTCAATATTTGTTGAATGCCCTGTGCTGGCTACATACTTAATGTCACCGGCTACCTGACCATTGAAATCCACAGCCAGCATATACCTTGCAGCATCGGACGCGATGTTATCACCTCCATCACCAGCTGGGACAAATAGGACTGTTGCATCTCTCTTCATCCAATTCCACTTGCCTGATGGCTTAGGTGGGGTGTTCATAAACATTCTAATTCCGTTATTGATAATGCGAAGAAAGGTGTTTAGCTGGTACTGGTCAGTGGTGACGTACTCTAATCCATTAGAGTCATAGGATGCCATGGACATCTTCTCAGCTACTCTTAACAACAGCTCCTCTGTCGTCAGTGCTCCTGTAGGTTCTGCCATATGTCACCTCAAATAAAAACCATCACCCCCGAAGGGGTGACAGCTTTGATTATTGTTAGGATTAGTCAGCAGCTTGGCCGACTCTGATCCAGTCGATAGATACAGTAACATCATCACCAGCTGCACCCTTGACAGCCAGTGTTGGGACCAACACTTCAGCTGTGGGGAAATCAGCAGCAGCGATATCAGCTGCCACGATTGCCGTGCCAGTAAGCACACCATCAACGTAACCCTGGATGGTAGTCCCATTAAAGTACATACCAAAGGTTCGGTAAGCAGCGGCTACAGGAACGATGTAATCAGCATCATGCTCGTTTTGTGTCTGAGCAGTTTCATCATACACAAAGTCGATGGCATTACCATCAGCCTCTTTCCAATGCAATCCGACGAAACCGCCGTCAACAACAGCACCAGCATCGGTCAGGAAGTCACCAGTCAAGCTAACAGGCTTAGCAAGACCAAGTGCCATCTTCGCTTTTGTGTCATCGATCAGGCTCAGTTTGAAACGAACCTCAAAGCCCCATTTCTTACCACCAGAAACAGTCACTGGTGTGGGCCATTGCAGTTCAACAGTCTGGTTGTCAGTTGTAGTGAATGCATCGAGAGCACCTTCTACACCAGCGTTGATGTTTACATATTCGGTCTTGGTCATACCCTCAGCAGATGCGGCGTATGTGGCAGAGACATACTGAGATAGCGGCAAACCTTCGCCATGCGTGAAATCGGCTTCAAGCAAAGAACCATTGAAGGGGCTCTTTCGGAGTTCGGCCACAGGGATGTTATCCCAGATAGCTGCGGTGGGGAGCTGAACCGCTGTACGGCTTCTGGCACTTCCGCCACTGATATCAACATCCGGGCCATAGAGCAAAGCCAGGGTAGTTCCGTTGGTAGTAGAACGATCAATAGTCTGCATGGCTTTTCCAACCAGCACACCCTCATCACTATGCAGCCAAGAACCAGAGGTGATGTGGAGCAACGTGCTATTAATAGTACAACTCAGGTCCGTAAACACAGGAATCTTCTGTCCTCTGGATTGAGGCACAACGATGGTCAGGAAGTAAGTCCCCCCGGACACAACACGCTTGCCAGCATCCTCGGCCTTCAGCCAACCGGCAAAATGTTCGAGGTTTGCAGCAGCAGGTTTCTCAACGAAGATTGCTCGTTGACCCTCTTCATCAGCTGCGGTGCCGTAGTCGTGGTTGTAGCAGAACGGATACCCAGCCTTCAGGATCTCTGTTGCAGCTGCGGTGAACCGAACACGCTTCTCGGTTGTCTTTTCGCCCTTGTATGCGATTACGCTCATAAATTCCTCCTGGGGTTTGACCCCAATTGAGCGACCTGGGTTGACCAGATCGCTCGGTTAATTGAACTACTAATCTAATACTAATCTACTCAGATTTAGTTTTTCAGATTAGCTGGTGATGGGTTTGTGGATAACAAAACCAGCTTCACGCCGGTTAGTAACCAGGTTGTTGTGACAGCCATCAAGGAACACCGTGTAAGTCGTATGTTGGCTACGATCATACATAGGTTCTGTCTCTTCCATCCAATACTCGGACTGGACGAAGGGGATGAACTTTGCGTAGTTAACGCAGTAGATGGGATCAGTCTCATCAGACGTGACAGGGTCAGTGACACCATCAAGCTGAGGAATATACTGAACAGGGATACGGTTGATCATAACCAAACCACTGTCATCGACACGCAGGTTACCCAGCACGTCTTTGCCACTGTGGTTATCATCCTTAGCATCAGCCAGGTCCATCAGTTCGGCCACAGTATTGTAACCGGCATAAATTCTCTTCTGTGCGGAACGACTCTTGGAAGGATCGTTTACAAACAGAGGAGCACGGAACTTGGTACGCATGAAAGCGACACGGAATTTCTTCAGCAAGTCGTTGTTGACCGCAGAATAAGACGCTGCATAGTTACGCCACTTTGCATTAGTACTTGCATCAAGACCAGCACAAGAAGTACCAGTGCTACCATCTTGATAGCGGATCGTTTGGCCACTAAAGCCAGCCGCTGTAATATCAGCATCAAGCATGTTGATGTAGTAAGGAACTCCGTATGGGTAGAGATCATCACTTGCATTTGTAGGTGTCATCCAAGCACGGTCTTCGACCAGCTCAGCCATAGCCCAGAGACCATCGATTCTACGAATGGACAGCATCTTGATGAAGCCCTTGACGGTACTCTTGTTACGCAGAATTTCGAGGGTGTCCCAACTATAATGAGTACCAAGTTGTACCCAAGGGACTTCGATTGTCTGCATCACGTCTGCCACTGCGGGTTCGTCAGTATCGTAGTGTCTACGATAGCGGGCGTTGCCAGTGTTAGACAGCATAACCTTACGCACGATCTTAGTTCCGCCGTCGATCTCTACACGCTCTTTCTGGTAGATCCGGCAGAATTCGTAGTCGGGGTTATCCCAACCGACTTCGAATTCTTGCTTGGGCAAGTCCTCAATGGTGGTTGCCAGAAGGTCAGCCAACTCTGTGTTTTTCACTGCCATAATTAAATCTCCATTACGTGCCGAAAGTTTTCTTCATTTTATTTCTCACCTTGGCTTCAAATTCAGCTTCAGATTTCGGCTTTCCACTTTCTGAACCTTGTACCTTGGTGCGTTTACCCTGTGAAGGTTTGAGCTGAATGCTCTTGCTTCGTTTCTTCGTCTTCGCAACAAGGTCATTACGAATGATCTTGGTGCGGTATTCATCAGTAGTCACTAGGTGTGCCTTGAGGAGTGCAGCCTCAGTTGAAAGTGGACGACCATACGCCTGAGCACCTAAGAAGATATTCTCGGCCAGGTCACATACTTCCCGTCTGTTTCTGCTTTGATCCGGTGTTAGTGCTGCCCAGGTCTGGCCCATCTTACGCTCACCATATATCGGTGCAAACTGACCCATGGTGGAGTTTTCAAAGAAGGCATTGATCTCGGTCTGTGCCGCCCTGTCATCAGCTGACTGGGTGACTTCATTTACAGCTACCTCATGGTTGAGTTGGCTGTTTCCGATCTGGTCCTGAAGATCATTAATCACTGTCACCATATCCATCATCTGGTTCTGCATAGGGATGACTTGATCATCGATAAGAGAATCGTCTGGGTACTGGCGTTTCAGCTCCTCGGCGGTTGGTAACTTCAACGTGAGTTTCTTACGTCCAGAGGTGGGGACTGCGGGGGCTGCATCAGGTTGACCTTGCGGCTTTTTCCCACGTCTTCCAGCTTCGGAGAATAACCTCGTCACGTTGTTGTTATCGTCATACTGCTTTTGCAACGTCTTGAGCGTCAGCTCAGGATCAGTCTTGTACATCTTCCTGATGTCATCCATAGTCCATTCACTGTGCAATGCTGCACGGACTAGATTGTCAGGGATGTCAAGGGGGTTGGCTACATCCTTGGCCTTTGGGGCTGGCTCTTCCTCAGCCACTTCCTCTTCAGATTCAGATTCATCCTCCTCAGCCTCTTCAGGTTCTTCTTCAAGTGTCCCCTCATCTTCTTCTTCGAGTTCCTCTTCTTCGAGTTCCTCTTCGTAGTTGGGGTCATCTGGATTTGAGGAGCCGAAGACAGCAGCAAATTTATCCCCGACTGAGGATGCGAGTGCATTCAGTTTCTTTGGATCTTCTGTCACGTCTTCGGCTAGGGGTACAGTTCTGGTTCCTTCGTTTGCCATAATGAAATTCCTTTAAGCTGCCTGCTAAGCAGGGGTAGGTTAAGAGATTCTTGTCGCATGGCGTTTGCCACGCTTGTTGGGTTGTTTTACAAACCCTGTCTTTTTCAGATATGCATCATGCTGCTGATAGCTGTCAAAGCCAGGTCGTCCTTGTGCATCAATCTTCACCTCTGGGAATGCACGTCTGTGTTCCCCGATCTGATCAATTGACACAGCTAGTGAGTCGGACCACTTGGTGTGTGCATAGCTATCCGGTGCCGTGTGTGCATGCTCTGAACCATAGTCACGTTGCGTCACCTGACCACATTGTTCACAATTGGGTGCATCCTGAGATTGTGACATCGGCAATGTCTCTTGGACACGCTCTTCACATCCAGGGCATTTGAATACATAGATAGGCATTGCTATCCTTTCTGATTGAAGGTTGACTTCATTTTCTTTCGTACTTTATCCTCGACGTTTTCTCCTTGCAATACCTTCTGTTCCTGCTCGATCTTATTGGCGATGTGTGCTATCGCCAGACTATGTAGTTTTGTGTCGGCCACGATTTCCTTAGCCCGTGTTAGGGACTCAGCCGCACTCTCAATATCCCATTTGTCATAACCGTCTATTTTCTTCACTTTATCCACCTCACAACATGGTTCACACATTTAGTACACCCCCTGGTTATTTTCCTGGCTCTCAGCTGAACCCTGTTGGGAGTCTTGCCGCTGCTCAGTCTCTTGGGACGGGACATTGATATTGTCACCACCTGGTTGAACCTGTCCTGCTAGGCTACCAGTCCCGCTGTTGGCCTTGCCACTTGGCTGAGCACCCATTTGCATCATCATCATGATACGCTTGTCACGCTCTGGATCATTGAACCAGTGGCTTACATCCTCCCCAACACCAGTTAGGGCCGCAATGTCTTTAAGACAAGCTGTAGGATTGAACTCGACGCCTGATTGCTGTAGCACCATAGCCGCCTGTGTGACACCGGGCATGACATTAGTTGCGAACTCAAGTACTTTCTTGGCTTGCATCATGGGGTCGGGTGCCTTCATAGACTTGGCTTGGATATCAAATACTAGGAACTCAAAGTCTCCTTTGCGTTGCTCTGGTGTAAGGTGCAGTTGAACCTCTTCACCGCTATTCATTCGATGTGTTACGGGCACGTTGATCCATGGATCGTGGTGCATGTACCAAGCTTGCTTCTCAGAGATTTCCTTGGCACACTGGTACACCTTATCAATCGAATCATTAATGCCGACAGATGCATTTGACTGCATGATGTTAGCCACTGTAGCCACATCAGTGTTAGGCTTTGAGCCTTGGGCTGCATCTGGATTGCCAGCCATGTAGTTGGCCCAGTACTGAACCTGCCCCAATACTGCAAGGCTGTCCTCTGTACGTTCGCCACCAATTGAGACAGGCTTGATGGATTCTGGATTGCAAGCAATCAAGTCACCATCTTCGCCATCTTTCATAGCTTGTACTTGATCTGCCTGTCCTGGATCATAAGCAAGCAATGTCTTTCTTGCATCAACTTGATCCATTGTTTTCTTCATGGTCCGGTTAGCAAGCAAATGCAAATCAAACCACACACCAATCGGTGCAATCGGCATAGGGTTATCGGGTACAGGCTGGCTTAATGTTAGGAATGTGTATGGCCCTGCCTGTGGCCCATAATAATCTTGAATGCTTAGGAACTTATCTGTTAGCAGTACACGGGGGTCAGCCATAGTAACCAGCTGCTGTGCCCCAGGAACCCACAGGGTCACAATATCGACAAAGTCTTCGAGTTCTGCCAACTCACCTTCGCTCATTTTCTTAGATAGCATCTCCAGCTTGTCCACTGAATCAACATGACCAGACCTTGGTAGGTTCATAACCTCATCATGATCATAGTTGTTGTCATCCAGTAACAGCTGGCGGGGTACACGTAGTGCATCACCCATGAAGGACGCCTTCTTCAAGAACTTGCATTCAGTATCAAATACAAAATCATCAAGTGACACATTCTCTGTAAAGATCTGCCCATTGTCCAGCATAACATTGCCGAAGTCTAGGATAGCATCACTGGAGCTGATACCAGTCTTGAAGATGCCCATTGTAAACAGAGCATCAACTATACCATATCGCATCAGCTCTTTCATATCCACGATACGATTGATCTCATCCAGACCTTTGCCAAGTAACCAGGCATAGTCCTTCAGATCAACGATTGGGGAAGTGACTCTCGTTACGGGGTTTTGTGATACGAGCGTTGGAACAGTGGCCTTGACTGTTTGATGGATAAGGTTCAATGGTTCTGCACCAGTCAACCCTTGACTATCAACGTAGTACTGTCCGGCATACTGCTTCACATACATAGCTCGTGTTTTACGCATCCCACGCAGTCGGTCAAACCCTTGCTTAACTGCCATTTGCAGTTGCCTTGGGAATACTTCTGTCATGGTAACTCCTAACTATGATCAAATGGCCTTCGCCACGAATCATGTTTTCTCTTTTTCTTTCTGGCATTCTGTTTACGCCATGCTGCACTGCGACAGGTATTGGCCATAGGGTGCTCACCAGGATTGCGTTTCACTTTCTTGCTTCCAAGGATACATAGAGCATCAGCAATAACAATGTCGCCATGTGTCTCCAATGCTCCTTCACCATCATCAACGAGTTCAGCCGGTCCAATGCTCCGGTTGCCAAACTCGATATAGTTTTTAGCCTCATTCATTGCAAATAATGAATGGTTGATAATATTGCCAGATGCAATAGCACGGTCATACTCCCTCAGCAGTAAGCGTTTATTATCCTTCGAGGACTGCCAGCCATACTTAAGGCTGATGCCATCAAACGCAGTACCATCCCGCTTGGGTGTTCTGTAGTAATGTGGGTAGTTAAACACCACAACCATTTGCTTTCCGAAGTCTTTGCCAGGACCATTCTTCTCCCAGATCAACATCGGCAGACATCTTGGCTGCTGGCCACCAACCCACATAGCAATAGCTACTGCGGTACGTGCCATCATAAATGGGGGAACATGTGAATCTTTCCATTCGCCTACCTTCTCCTTTGTTTGATCACATAGGATTGAGATGACGGAGTTGGAAGCCCCATGCCCCTTTGAGATGTCACATCCAATGGTGTAGGTGAATGACTGATCTAGCCTGCCATCTATAAGCTCGGCCCAGATCCTTAGCCTGCCCTTGGGGCGTTTGGACGCCACTACTTTCGGTGGGACTTTGCCAAGTACACGTGTGCGAATGATGTCCTTGATAGTGTCATCAGCGACACCAGGAGCAAAGTCTACATCCAGTCGATGGATGGAATCACAGCAAAATAGAGCTGTATGTGTTTCGATGTTGCTAAGCTCAAAAAACAGATCGCCAGACTCTACGTCTTGGGCTAGAACTTCTTGTGCCAGTTCTGTGCGTGAACGCTCTTGTTCTTCACGATCAAACCAGGGTGATCTGATCTCCCACTTTTTGGTAAGTGGGTCTTGCCTAGTGTATCGGCCAGCACCTTTCTCAGGGTGGTCCCAATACATGAGAGAGAAGATGGTTGTCTTCCCTGCGTTCTTCATCTTGGAATATTCAGTACCAGGACCAGCCACAGTACTGTTAATAAAACGACAGAGGGCAGCATCACGTGTAGCGTTCCTCATTTGTTTGCCGTACTTGACCTTGGCAAACTCGTCAAGCAAAATGATTCTACGTCTATCACCTGATGCGGCATGCTCTGTCGTGCTCTCACCATCAATGGTCGAACCATTGAGGATGTTTTTCATGTGCATACATTTTCTATGCTTGCCACCAGGTTCAACCCCAGGTGGTAGCATCCAATACGGCAACCACTTGTTGATGTAGTCGTGCTTAGGAAGTAGTGCTTTCATGTTGCCATACTGATCAACATAATTGCGGGTACGTGACATCTCAAGGTACTCACCACCTGGATGGAATAACCACTCCCAGTGGATGTAACTCAAGCAACACCAGCTTGCACCCATGTCACGTGACTTGTTTATTAGGATATCTTTACCATTGCATACATGCCAGTTTAGTTGGTCGAACATTTCATCCTGGATGTCCCATGTGATGAATGGCACGTCCGGGTACAGTGCTTCGATCTTCTCTCCTGTGCCTGGGTCAACATCGAACTGATGATATGTCCAAGCAAATGAATTGATCCAGTACAGATAGGACTCAGAACAGGCAACTAGAACTTCTTCTTGCAGCTTTTCATCGTTTTCCGCCGCATCCATTAAGTCTAGGCGGTACTGTAGGTTTTCCATGGGGCCTTTTGGAACGATCAGCCCTGTCTTTTTGCATTCCCACAAGCCTCGGTGGACCGGGAATGGGGTTGTTAGAATCGGCTTCCTCTCTTTTAACTTCCGTAACCGCACTAGAGCTAGGTCTTGGTCTTGGTCCACTTTTTGATTCATGTGTCTTTGCCCCAAAATTATTGTTAAGACGTGAAACGATCTGGGTGTTTAGCCTCTTGTTCAACGGCACTGGTTTACTCCGATGGTCATCAGGAGTCTCAGCCGTAATCTTTGGCTTGCCTTCCATACGAGCGTAGATGTCTTTAGCAATAGTTTTGTCCGGGGGATGTGGCATCCGTTTTGTTTGACCCGTGGGGTCGCCAACATCATCCAGGATTGGTAGTTCCTCCACCCAACCCATGGCCCAGTTCCACATCTGTCTTGCTAATTTCTCGTAGTGGGAGCACTCCACTTCTACGCCATCGACCGTCATAGTTGTCATACTATTTCCGATGTCAGCGAGATATGGAGTGATAGCAGCCAGCTTATCCATTTTAGCCATGTAGCCACCTCACTAATTTGTAAATAGAAACACCCACTGTCACAGCCAACAGGCATAGTGACAGTGGGTGTTGGTCCAGATGAAGTGACATGGCCTTATGTTTAATCATCACATAAAGTGCTTTCATGTTACTCCTTGTATTATGATATAATACTAGCCTCGACTAGGCTAATCGATGACATGTGGTCCGCTCCAGTACTGGCCATGTACTTCGCTGTAGCCTGTTGAATATTATCACTATCAACATAAACTACCCCATCCCTAGTTACTATCTTACAGATAACCTGGCCCTTTTCCCTATCAGACATGTGATATTTCTCCAAGTGTAATTGATTAATTATGTTACCAAGCCCAGGCACCGGCAATATTGATTGGCAGCATGTTAACTGCTGCACCACCGCCGCCGCCTACTTCGCCCCAGGTTTCAAAGAAATAATCATAGGGTAGATTCGCATAATTCGCCCCACTGTCAACACTATAGAAGCCAGTGCCGCCAGCATATGAGTTATCAGCAGTGTTATCTGCCAGTGTGGCATAGATAGTACCACCACCAATCGTGGTGCGGAATGACAATGCATATTGTGTATCAGCTACGATGGCATATGGTACATCAAATGTAAACTCACGCCAGTCCTCCACTAGCTGATCCGGCATAAGCGTAATCGCATCAACCGTAACAGATGCAAGTGCTGCACCAGTTGGGTTGCCAGAGCCATCAGCCGCAAACAGTTCGCAGATGATATCACCTGGGTCATTGAGCCGCATCATGTACACCTTGACTGAGGATATGGTGTAACTCTCAGCGTAGGTTATACTCTGCCCTAGGTGATCAGCGACCTTAATATTATCTGTGTCGTTTTTACCTGCAAGTGCATGGGTATCAATGAGTGCCATAGACTAGTTCCTCCATACAATATTGGCTGTACCACCACCAGTACTATAAAACCTTAGCAAGTTGGTGTTGCTAACTGGGATCGGAATAGGTACACCCGCTGGCAACAGGGCGTCATTAGCATCAGCCGCAGTAGCTCCGATCTTGAAGTTCGTGTCAGCATCGGCAGACCAGATTAAAGCAGAGCGACATGCCTGATCAGCACCATTGCCAGCACTGGTCCCACCCATTGTCACGATCTCAATACCGCCTCCGTCACTAGGTAGTAACAGTGATGTGACATCACCCAGTACCATATTGACGTCTACGGGTGCTACATGAATCTTCAGAGTTGTGGTTGCCTTCGTGGTTGCAATGAACAGGAGGTGGGAGCAGCCGCCAACCAACATGCGTACCTTTGCGATGTTGTTATCTGCGGTGCTAAACTCGCTCATGTTGTGGCCATTGTCCACAGATGTCACTGTCAGTACGTCAGCAAAAAACTCAGTTGTCTTTCCTTTGTAAGTCTGTGTACCTTGTGACCCTGTAGTTGTTCCGATCAGGTAGTAGTCATCCTTACTTCCATGACATCCATACACATTTACAATGTTGGAGTCATCAGCGTTTCCATCAGAGATCTGCCTAAATTCAATGGCCTTAGTTCCGACCATGTGGAAATCCTTTAGGTCGAATTCAGCAACACTGCCAGCCGCAGCAGCCGCCAGGATCTCATTACGTCTTCGGTTGCCAGCTGCTAGTGCAGTCTTGGCCACGGTGATTGCCGTTAGCGGCGTATACTCTGTGTGCATGTTCGTTCTCCTGTCCGAGGTTATTTTCTTATGCCATGTCTGGTATGACGTGGCGTTCGTTTGTTCGCGGTATGAAACCATGCGATGAATCGTCTTAGGGCTAAGCGTTTTAGCATTGGGCTATCAGCATATAGCGTCATACCCAGTGAGTTCCATTCGGTTCCATCTGCATGTTTGATCCCACAGAACACGCCACAGTTGTATACAGGAGTGTTCATTAGACGTCAAAGCCCTCAATTACTGCTTTGCAATACTCTTCTGTCACTACGACAAAAGCCTTGCCATGTTCATCGATCATATCGGGACACAAAAGAGATTGGGCCTCGCGTTTACCTGGGGTGTGCATGAGACGCATAGCATCAGGTGCAAGAACCAAATCACCTTCGCAGATCTCTGTGACCTTTGGCCCGCAGCTTGCGACTCTCCAGGCATGAACTTGGTTCTTAGTTCCCTTAGCACCCTTCGGCAGCACCAGCCCGCCAATTCCTTTGTTCTCTTTTTCAGGTACATGTTCGAGTACTACATTGTCAAGTGTTGCTTTCAGTCTCATCGTGATCTCCATTAAGGTAGTGTTGAACCGCCATTACGATGGGGGTTTTGTAAGGTATCTGACGCCAGTGCGTCTTCGTGTGTCTACTACTGCAATCTTCTTCTTGACTTCGTTCTCACTGAAGACGAATAAGAACTCACCATCGAAAGTGAAGTCACGTTCTATGGAGTATATGCCGTCACCCACGTCCTTCATAGGAATCGGCGAGGATGTCACACCGCTGGGAAATTTACATGTGCATGTCACTGTCAATCCCTCTGTCCAGTTACTCGCACGGTAAAATATAGTGCTCCATCCTAGAGGGAATAGTAATCTCATTAACCTACGTCTGGTGCCTCACCAACATCCAGGTTATCAACCTTCGTGTGTAGTGAGTCGATCTTCACATCCATTGCTGTGGTGAGTACACCAACAGCGTCTAGCTTAGCCTCATTGGTAGAGACAATGGCACCAACAGTGTTGACATTGAAATTGCCCACATTGAATACCAATTGCTTCTCAAGTTCAATAGCACCAGTGGTGTCGTGTTCCCAGTAACATACCACTGTCCATTGACCATTGTCACTCGGTGTGAAGTCAGCTTTGTACTTGTTTCCTGAACCAACCTGTGACATCGCCGCACTCTGTGGTGCATCAGCTGCGTCCAGGTGATCGAATACATCCATCTTCAGTGTCTTACTAGTGGTGTCGAATCCCCGTGGTGTACGGTAACGTACCGTAACCACTTCGTCTTTCGTTGCATTGTATGCCATATATAGTCTCCTAAAGAGTTTAATTGCCTGGCCTAGGGTGATTCGATACACCCATTCCATCACAGTAAAGTGATGGTCTTCCTTAGATGATAGACCTTCTTCCATTGTCAAAGAGCTAAAATACGCGATCCTGGAATCGAACCAGGGATCTTTCGGTTATCAGCCGAACGCTCTACCGCTGAGCTAATCGCATATTCAGGGCCGACAACAGTTTCAGTGTCTGGCCCGTCTGAACTTCTAACTTAAAATCTGGCATGGTTGAGCTTGCAATAATCCCAAGATCTCCAGAGGCTCGCCAGATATGCTCTATTTACAGTACACTCCTCAGTCCTCTGTCGAGGTGAGTGACATCGGCAATTAATGCCATCGAGTGACCACTCGGATCAAGCCCCCAAATACACAGACCAATAACTTCTTTACCACGAAACACAGGTCCCCCCGAATTACCAGGAGCACCAAAGCAATCAACAATAAAATGGGGTCGCCCGACTTCATATGGATCATACTCCTGTGGTACGTTCTTGATTAATGCTGACACGTGTCCATGTGTTAGATTGAAACTGCAAATGGGATCTAGCGGTGACCCAATCATCGTGACTGCCTGTCCAACCAGTGGTTTGCTCCCTAGGGGTGCCCAGTATTTGGAAGTAAAGTTCACGAAGACAAGTGCAAGGTCGTCGTTGCTATCTAGCACGGTCTGTGTCGCTGTGATTTTGCGACCGCTGTACAATTCAATAGTAAATTCCTCTGCACCATCCACAACATGTTTCGCTGTCAGTATGACATTCGGTGCAACCCACACACCTGATCCCCAACCGCCGCCGCCGCACAAGATTCTCACGGAGCAGTTTAGCTGGAAGGCCTGTAGGCTACCCACTGTATTTTTCTCAGCCAATGTAGTGTACGGCTGTCCATATCGTTCTACCAAGGCAGGACCTGTAACAGCCATGCAGGCAACAATCAAAAGTAAAACACCAACGCTAGTTCTACGCTTCATGGCTATGGTCCTTTCTGAGTTTACCACTCCAGATATTCTTCAATGGAGCTGGTAAATAACAACATTTGTTCCTCTGTCCAATCTAACTGCGAGGCCAGTTTTCTAATAGCACGTTCTGCTGCGAGCTTAACACCAAACTCAGGCTTGTCATCCTCAGTCGGACTCAAGATGGCCACTCCCTTAACTCCTATATTCACGTAACCGTTAAAAGCCAGTTTTATGATCACAGTAGTGTGCTTGCATGGCTTGTCACTCATTACTTTATTCGATACCTTCTGTTGGTACTGGATCTCCAGAGCGATGTTAGAGCCGCATAGCTTCATCTCACTCCACAGTTTGTCCTCACGTTCCTTACGGGCCTTCGCTTCAGCCTCGACCTTGAACGCCTGGCTTACATGTCCGAAGGTGTCCCAGAACCGCAACAAATCAGCCCTACGTCCTTTGCTGCTACACAGCCGATATTGATCATGAAACGTGCAGGTGTACAGCGTGTCGTCACCATTACTGTTTATCGTTTCCTGGTAAATCGGCAAATCTTCTTCTGGGAACGCTGTGACGAAGTGGCCCTCGTCATACCAGGGGGTCGTGATCAGTCGGATGTGCTCTCGTTGTTCAGCGAGTCTCTTCGCTTCTTCGAGTGACTTCCTGAGCTGTTCACGAATCTGCATGTCATGGGCTGACTCTACGAGAGCATAAAGTGGCTGAGCCGCCCGTTGCAGTATTTGTTCCATGACTTGATCCCTTTGTAGTCCTAGCATCTGTCGTAGCATTGTTTCATAGTGTGGTGCTATTGATGTGGTGTCATTCAGCATAAGGATTCTCCAGTTTGCGGACCTTGCGATCTGGACATGATATTATTCGTACGTACTTTTTCTCTTTCATAATACTCCTCTAGTTGATTTCGGATTAAAGATTTAAGGGGTAGCCTTCCTCGGATTTCCTGAGTCTCCCCGTGGGACTTATCAGGCCCCACATTAGGGAGTTTGATTCTCGGGCACTTGGCCAAGGAAATGCTACCCCTCTATAATACCCGTCGAATGCCATCGATTTCCGCAAAACTTACACAACTTACACAGGGGTAGTGACACTTGGCCCCCAACCCCATGGGGGGAAAAATTATATGTTAAAAATTCTCGATTATTTTAACACCTGTGCCAAAGTCTACATACTTGTTGACAAGTGGGGACGTTTTGTCAACCCAGGGTGGTACGAAGTGTCGCCACTTATTGCGAAGTGGGGACGTTTTGTCTGATTATTTCGTAATGGGCGGCGATTTACCTGGTAAAACCGTTATTCGCTGGGAGAAATCGTTATTCAGGGCGGGGTGCTGGTAAAAACTGGTTTGCACAGTGGTACAGAAGCATACTCATAGTGTATTTCCCCGCCCATTTCTAAACCTCCCCTTGTCAGAAATAGTAGGGTACTTTTTCTTACGGCGTGGTGCGGAAAACACCCTACTTTTCCTCGCAAAACCACTGTGTAAGTTGTGTAAATAGGGAAGGTGGAAACCCCAATAATCTGAGTGTCGTGTCCAAGAAAGAGAGTTTCGGCATGATGCTTTATGAGCGACAGGGTGGCACGTGGGGCCCGAAACTCTCTTACCCCTACCTTGGGTACCCTCGGCTTGAGTTATGGGCTCACACGGCGACTGGGGCCTATAATCGGGGCACTGACACACCTTCTACATCGGTGAAGTATAGGACTCTCTCCACTGAGCAGCCCGGAACCTCTGATAATACTGGTTGGGACTGTCTACTGAGTAGTGTACTATAGGGCATCTTGAAGTTACTTGGACATAAATAGTTACTTGGACACTCATAAACCCTTGCTATTATAAGACTTATGACGGTTTGTTCCAAAAGTGTCCAGGTAACTCACCAATGTCTGGACTGTTTTACAGTAGAACATTCCATTTACCAAATGGAACACATTACACAATGTACACAGTTTACTATGTAATGTGTCCCATCCATGTTTTTAAAATGTCCTATGGGTTAGTGTGAACTATTTTACTTGGACAAAAGAGAGTTACTTGGAC
>Ga0222691_1000067_pt1 | contig 45434 bp, 68 predicted proteins | sample AntAcemetage1237_FD_179839 | JGI IMG/M metagenome (GOLD analysis project Ga0222691, IMG submission 179839) | Saline water microbial communities from Ace Lake, Antarctica - #1237 | ecosystem: Environmental > Aquatic > Non-marine Saline and Alkaline > Saline | place: Antarctica: Ace Lake... | reverse complement strand
GGGGACTACGCCACGGCAGCACAGGGTGACACGGCGGACGCTGCCCTCCCGAAGGCTGGTGGAACCATGACGGGTACGCTGGCGATGGCAGACCAGCAGATCGAGAGGCCCGCCATCAAGGACTACTCGGAGATAGGTGCTGCGGAGGGTAGCATGGGGTCTGGAACTACCACCTTCAGCTTCTCGGACGGCAACTTCCAAAGTGGCACTGTGACGGACACATGCACCATCGCCCTGTCCAACCCTCCCGTATCCGGGCGTCTCGGCAGCATGACCTTGGCGATTACGAACGGCGGCTCACAGACGGTCACATGGCATAGCAGCATTGAGTGGGTAGACGATACGCCGCCCGAGATGCTGGCATCTGGTATCGACTGGGTTGAGGTCTGGACCAACAACGGCGGCACGGATTACTTCGGTGCGCACGTAGGGAGCTATACACCATGAGCATGACAGGCAGATACTACCTCGTGGAGAAGGGCGAGATCGTCGATGGGCCGAGGCATCTCCCCAAGTCATGGAGGAACATCAGCGGTCTCGATAAGGCGTCACCGGCAAAGCTCTACGCTCTCGGGTGGTTGCCAGAGGAAGAACTCAATAAGGAGTACGATAGCGACACCCATAAGCAGTCCCAGGAGCCCTCTAGGGAGGTGATCGACGGCAAGGTGGTGACAACTTGGGTCGTGATTGACAAGACCGCAGAGGAGATAGACGCCGAGGATGAGGCAAGGGCCGAGAAGGTCTCTGAGCGTAAGGATGTCAAGGCGGTAATCATGGCTATCGCGAAGATACAGGAAGCCAACGGTCGGTTCATCGTTCCTAGCGACCTAGAGGCCGTGAAGGCGGGCGTCAAGGAGGCCGTGAAGCGGGGCGCGGTGGGGGTGAAGCGGTGAGCGGGCATAAAGGTCGCCGTGCAGTGGGGCGGCGGTCAATGTTCGAAGCATCTTTTGTTGCCTCGGATAGCGCGCTTTATCTCTACGGCGACGGGAACATAACTTTTTCGTCTCAGGCTATTGGCGACGCCGCTGCGGATCGGCTGATTGTTGTCGCGGTCGCTTTCACGCACGACTATAATTCGTCCGCGAACAATTCTTTGACCGTGGGCGGAGTAAGTGCCACTAAAATTGTGGGGGACTTCGATAGCCCCGGCTCTCTATCGCAGGACGTTGCCATATGGGTGGCAGCGGTGCCCTCAGGAACGACGGCAGATATCGTCGTCGGAAACAATCGAACGAGCGGGGATAAATTGGGGGCGATTATCGGGGTCTATCGCCTAACCGGCGCGTCCGCGACGGCGGTTGACACGTCCTCCGGGAACTCAACTGACCCTATATCTCTAAATTTAGATGTTGGGGCGGAAGGTTTGATTGTTGCGGCGATGGGCACGCGAGATAGCGAGGTAAGCTGGTCTGGTGTTGCGGAACGCGGCCAGGTAGAAGGATACTCCGACGCCGGAATATCCGTGGCCGATTACTTTTCATCTGGGTCTGAAGCGCCAAGAAGCGTTTCCGGTATTTCAGATACCTACGACAGCTTGGCGGCAGCATGTGCAGCGTCGTTCGGTCCAACATAACCGTACATGCGATCAAGCTCAATGCCCGCTCGACGCGCAATGTCCTCATCGTGATGGGCAATAAGAAGGCTTCCGGCCTCGGTGATGGTATTCCCCTCTGCGTCTACGAGCCCAAGCTCGACGAGAGAGCGCGCGGGTCCAGGAAGGGCTACGCCTTCGAGGTAGAGTGAGGACAGAGCAAGGCACTGGGCGTCTGAGAGTGTCATATAACCAAATCTCCATTGCTACGAGCATCACATGGCCAACCCCTACCGTCAACATGGTGGGCACATAGGAAACAGTATGACCAACGAACCGTATAACATCGAGGACGATCCTGACGAGGACTTCTACGACAGTGGGAACCTTGGGGACGGCCTCGACGCACGCCAGCAGATCGGAGGCAACCAACCAGCGGAGCCTGATGAGGCACTCGAAGCTCTGGAACTCGATGACCTCATGAAGGAGGGTCGAAGGATGCTCCTCACCGACCTCATCAAGGCCGTCAAGCAGGGATACGCCACTCCCCAGGAGAAGAACACCTTGAGGCAGATGCTCAAGGACAACGGTATGATAATGGGGGACCCCGATGAGCGACCAGAACCTGGGCGTGGAGCAAAGCCCAAGGCGGACCTCCCAACCTTCGCCAACCCTGACTACACATGAAGCCGGGGTCAAGCTGCTACGCTCCCTGGAGATGCGGTACGCCAGCGCCATCACACGTCTGGTGCGCATCGAGCGGGAGCTAGAGGAACTACCAGATGAGCTTTGGGACTACTCTACGTCCGGACACAGGATCACTTGGTGGTTCCTGAAGCTCATAGGCAAGGAGGCTCGCAGTGGATCACGATGATGAACAGTTCCTGCGAGACATCCATGCAGGACTTGCAGTGCTCAAGTCACAACAAGGCGAGATCAATAGGCGCTTGTCGATCATCGACTCAAGCATAGCAACACGTCACGCCAAGCGCATCGGGTGGATCGAGGAGGGCATCAGGCTCCTAGCCAATGGGGCACTGCTCACGGTCGCCTACTACTTCACGCAACTACTCTTTGGGGTGGAACTCAAGTTCTGACACCCCGTCAGCAAAGGTCGCGTAAGACCGACCATCACGAAAGGAAGACACACACTATGTCCATCGTACAAGGTATCCGCGTTGCGGTCCCCTTCCAAATCAACCAGACGGACCTGCTTGCTGGTACGTCACATGAGATGATCGCCCCCATCACGGGCTACATCCGGGCCATCTCGACGACCGTCCAGGTTGCCATCACCACGGGTGGTGTGGTCACGGTCGAGAACGCTGGGGATGCCGTCGCTGGTGCCTCCATCACGGTCGCAGACGCTGCCACCAAGGGCACCATCCAGACTGCCGCAGCAACACCCGAAGGCACCTATCAGGCCGTCACCCAGGGTGATCGCGTTGAGGTCATCCCCTCGGCGGCGTTCGCCACGGCTGGTGCGCTCAACGGCTACGTCGAGTTCTCGTCGGCGCTCTAAGCGTTACGTCACGGAACATCATGGGGAGGCCTTAGGGTCTCCCCTTTCGTTAGGAAACGTCATGAGTGCTTGGACTGACTTCTACGCGGGCCGTCTTGGTACTGACTACCTGGAATACTGCAAGAAGCGTTATGCGCCGTTCATAGATGCCCTGCGGTAGGCCGTGGTTTGCCGTGGCGATTGGGACTTCAACATCACCGAACTTGGCGCGGGCATTGGAACAACCACTAGGTGCCTCTACGAGGTTCTTCCGCGAGGACTAGGGCACTGGCGGCTCGTTGATAATGATCCGGACATGATGCGTCTTGGCATATACGCCTGTCCGTTCGCGGATCACCTCTATGCTGACATCTCAGACAGAGAGAACCACCTGCCGTATAGCGACATGGCCTTCTCGCACGGCGTCCTTGAACACCTCACCGACGACCGCATCAGGAACGTCACCGAGCGTTTATCGGAAGCTGGCATACCGCACCTACACTACGTGCCAGGACTCTATGACTCTCCCAGCTTCGGGGATGAGCGCCTGATGTCCGTCGAGCAGTGGCAGGACATCTGCGAGCCAGACGACATCATCACATTCAACAATGGGCTGGACTACATCCTGTCCTTCTACGGAGACTCAACATGAAGTCAGCACCCTGGATACTCATCATGCAGATCGTCCTGCTCGTCCTCTGGTTCACAGCTTACCCGGCGCTTCCGGCATGGCTCGTGTTCCTTCCGATCATCCTCTGGGCAGTCGTCATGGCCTTGGTGGCTGGCTTCGTGGGCTGGTTGCTCTGGCGGGAAGGATAATATGAGGTTCCTCCAGAAGGCCCCAGATGGTGGGACTAACTCAGGGGTCACCGGCTACTTCCTCATCGAGATCAAGTGGCTGTTCACCATCGTCCTACTCCGCTTCAACAAGGGGAGCCGTGAGGCCTACCACGAGCACGCCTTCAATGCCTGGACGCTCTGGCTCAAAGGCCACGTCAAGGAACACCATCTGGACCGGCCCGACGATCCCCTGGAGTTCCGTGGTGGTCAGGTGAAGTACACCCCGCGCACCTGCTTCCACAAGATCGAAGGCATCGAGACCACCTGGGCGTTGTCGTTCCGGGGTCCATGGCGCGACTTCTGGCGGGAGTGGCGGGACGGCAAGGTCGTGTGGCTGACTCATGGTCGGCTGGAAGTGGAGCAGTCATGATTAAGGTCAGGCCGTGGAACGGCAAGGCACTCAAGGGAACCTGGAAAGTCACCATCAAGATCGACGGTGTGCGGGCTCTATGGAAGGGTGACCACTGGGAGAGCAGGGCCACCAAGCCGCTCTACAACATCCCTACTCCCCCAGAGGGCATCACGGACTGCGAGGTCTACCTGGGCTCCCTAAGGGACTCAGTACGAGCAGTACGGACGCAGCACCTCAAGCCCGATACGCCTAGGGTGGACATTACGCACCTGCACAGCCTGGACCCACTGGACCCGCGACTAGCTTGCCGGGTGTACGAGGCCCCAACGCCCGAGGAGATCATCGAACTGATGGATCACGTCATCCTCCAAGGCTACGAGGGGCTGGTCCTGAGGCAGGGCGACAGGTGGCTCAAGGTGAAGCCCTCCGAGAACCTCGACGTGCTCGTCCTGGGGATGGTTGAGGGAACCGGAAAGCACGCTGGTCGCCTGGGCGCGGTGCAGACCATCAAGGGTGATGTCGGGACGGGCTTCACGGACCCAGAGCGCGAGTGGATGTGGAACGACAAGGACGAGTGGATCGGCAGGACCATCGAGGTCGCCTGTATGCACCTCACGCCAGACGGCATGTTTCGCCACCCCAGGTACGTCCGCGAGCGTTTCGACAAGATAGCCGAGGAGTAACCCATGAAGAACCACACGGTCACGCGCTGGGGCATCGCCTACAGCAACGAGGAGGGGTTCCCCGGAGATGAGACTCTGTACGCACACTCGTCCTCGTTCGCCATGCCAGCCCTTTACCAGACCGAGGCCAAGCAGTATTGCACCCACATGAACAGGTTCGGGTGGGACTACCGCGTCGTAAAGGTCCAACTCGCTTGGGAGGCCAAATGACCCAGAAGGCCGTCCTCGTCGACCCCCTGAAGGACCCCATGCTGGACAGGGTGATCCAGGCGGAACTCGACACTGCCTACCACGCCATGAAGCAGAAGCTGGTGGTCTTCGGGGACCCCATCAAGGACGACTTCAGGGTCTTCCTAACGGTCCTCTGGCGTCACCTGAAGCTGCCTGACCCGACACCACTACAGCTAGACATCGCGTGGCACCTCCAGCACAGCCAGGACTCCCGCAACGTCATCATGGCGTTCCGAGGAGCGGCCAAGTCGTGGATCACGGCGGCCTATGTCCTCTGGCTCCTCCTCAGGAACCCGCAGCACAAGGTCATGGTGGCCTCAGGGTCGGTTCGCCGGTCGGTAGCCTTCGTGAACTTCTGCCTCAACCTGATAGGCGAGGTGCCGTGCCTGAAGGTCCTTAGGCCGAAGCCGAACCAGAGGCAGTCCAGTACGGCCTTCGACGTGGGGCCATCCCTCCCTGACCAGACTCCAAGCCTGTTCGCGGTAGGCATCACGGCCCAGATCGTCGGCTTTCGGGCGGACACGATTGTCGGTGATGACGTGGAGACGAATACCAACTCCATGACACCCCTGATGCGTGAGAAGCTCGCAGACAGCATCAAGGAGTTCGACGCCATCCTGAAGCCGGGTGGAGAGGTCTGGTTCCTGGGCACGCCGCAAACCGAGAGTTCTATCTACAACGTCCTCCCGAAGCGTGGCTACGTGATCGCCATCTGGCCTGCAAGGTATCCTAAGGGCAAGCAGAGGAGGGTCTACGGCGACAAGCTGGCCCGCTTCATCTCCTTCGCCCTGGATAACAACCCGCGACTGGCTGGGCTGCCTACTGAGCCAACAAGGTTCTCCGATGAGGACTTAGCGGCCCGTGAGTTGTCCTGGGGCATGGCAGGCTTCGCCCTCCAGTTCATGCTCGATACGACGCTTAGCGATGTCGACAAGTATCCCCTGAAGATCGGGGACCTGATGGTCATGTCGCTCGATATGCGTAATGGGCCTGACCTCGTTTCCTGGGGCTCTGGTGACCATCTGGTGCTCAAGGACGTGGACCCTATCAGCTTCGATGGGGACCGCGCCTACGCGCCTGCCAGCGTCTCTGAGACGTACTCCAAGTGGCAAGGCATCCAGGCCTTCATTGATCCATCTGGCAGAGGCAAGGATGAGACAACTTTGACCATCGGCGCGGTGCTTCACTCGACGGCCTACTGCCTGAAGCAGGGTGGGTGGCAGGATGGGTACTCGGAGACCACGCTCAGGGAGATAGCCAACCTGCTCGTCCAGTACAACGTCGCGTCGTGCAAGGTGGAGGAGGACTTCGGACAGGGCATGTTCGCCCAGCTTCTGCGACCCTACGTCAAGGCTGCCTGGGAGGAACTCAACAAGCGCGTCAAGGTGAAGACCAGGACGATGACCGAGATCGTCTCCGAGCGTGCCCAGAAGATGCAGAAGGAGCTACGCATCCTGGAGGTCCTGGAGCCCCTATTCCAGAACCACCGGCTGGTCATGTCCAAGGAGGTGCTCCAAGACGACTACAGGGTCACTATGAACCGTGACGGTACTGACATGAGGGATCGCTACTCCCTGATGTACCAGATCACCCGCCTCAGCCGCGAGAAGGATTGCCTGACGCACGATGACCGTGTTGAGGGACTCGCCGGGTGCATGGCGGTCTTCCAGGAACTGCTGGGACTAAGGCCCCAGGATCAAGCCGATGCCGCCGAGGAGAAGCGCATCGAGGAGTTCTGGGAGGAATACTTCAAGGAGACTGACAGGATAGGTGGCGTCCGGGGTCCGAACCCCCATAGGCTACGACGAGGACTACGTGTCGGTGAGCGCAAAGCTCGTCGACGTTAAGCGGTCATGAAGCTGTATTCGACCGCGAGAGCCACACAGAGCGGCCAGGAGCCCCTTAGCGCGATGCTGCGCTACGGATGAGCCCTGGTGCCGGGACAAGCCGTCCTGGGGCCTCTGTGTGGCTCGGATGAGAGATCGTCCCAGCAGAACTACATCCCCGATATACAATGTGGCAACAATAAGTCCAGTGGCGGAACTCTGCGGTTTCTAGGCCTATTTAGTCGTCCTCTTAGAGCCCAACTCATAGAGGGCTTAGGGTATAGACCCCAAGGTATAGGCGTCTCCCGACACCTCCCCATCTCCTAGTGGTGCTCTCTGTCTCTTGTCTTAGTGCTCAAAGTGACTGACATGATGCCCGCTCCTGGTCCTCGTAGTAGGTGGGGAGGGGTGATAGACCACCCACCCTCCAAGGAGACTCCATGTTCCAGGTAGACACCCTCTCGGCACTCCTCGCAGTGTACGCCACGTTCGTCATCCTGTACGTACTCCTTGCCAAAGCACTGAAAGGGTACTGAGGGTCAGCATCGCGAGCGGTCCAATTTACGTGGCAACACGCAGACTTCCCCCAGGTGGGCCGCCCAGGGCGTCATCGCGGCGTCTTTCGGCCTGCTGGGCGGGATTTCATGCACCTACGTGGCGTGCCAGCCCCATCGACACGTCGAGAACGGCAGGGATCAGCCATTGTGGAGGAGATTGCCAGTCTCCCATCACGCCACAACGCGCCACCCACACGGCCACAGCGCACGCCCTCGCTCATGAGATCGGATCAGTGTTGCATTCCAATCACCTTGAGCACAGACGCAGGCCAGCCACACCACGCCACCACGAGCCAGCGCCACGCCACCACGAGCCAGCGCCACGCCACCACGAGCCAGCGCCACGCCAGCACCAAGCGTGTCGAGGGTCTCAGCCATAGCGCGGCATCAGGTGGGCATCGAGTACGGCATCGAGTACGGCATCGAGTACGGCATCGAGTGGGCATCGAGTACGGCATCGAGTGGGCATCGAGTACGGCATCGAGTACGGCATCGAGTGGGCATCGAGTACGGCATCGAGTGGGCATCGAGTACGGCATGGTGGATGGTCGCCGGTCTTCCTTATAGGGGTGGCGTGGCGAAACACATCGGGCTCGCTCGCTTCGCTCGCTCGCAGGGTGGGCACAAGGTGAGGAGAGGAGAGGAAGGACAGCAAGGAAGCATTGAGGAGCGTGCGAAGCACGCACTTCAAGCCATGCTTGCGGCTCGCTCGCTTCGCTCACTCGCAAGGAAGGACAGGAAGGAAGCGTTAAGGAGCGTGCTACGCACGCGCATCAAGATGATGCTTAAAGCTCGCGGTGCTCGCTGGATGGGATTGCTCGGCGCTCGGCCCTCGACAGCCTGAGGCAATCTGTCCGCTTGACTTAGGGCGGCACCTATGGACGGCGGCTCGGCAAGACGTGCGACAAGTTGACACGTTGCCAAGGTGCGGGAAGTCTGAAGGCGGCAGGCGAGAAGGTGCGACATTGTGCGCACTGGACGGATGGCAAATAGTGTGAACGCGAGGTGCGACAATCTGTCCGCTTGACGGGCGGCGATAAGTATGGGCGCGAACATGGCCTAGCATGAGTCAGCTTGTCACACCATGAAGGCCATTTAATACGCCCTAACACACACTTTAGTGTAGACATACTGAGTGTATTCGCGTAAGGTACATAAATGGACAGCAGCAAGGCAGTCCATACGGGATCGGAAGCCCCCCAAGAATAAGGGCTTGACCGCACCGCGAAGAATAGCGGTTGAACTCATGGTTTGGCGTGGGTGGACGGTCCAACGATCCACTTTGCGAGAGTGACGCCATGGGGAGAGGAGGTCGCGGACTGAATGGTCCGCCTGATGAGGAGGGCGCTACCCTCGAAACCTTCACACCTTGCGAGGCTACACCATGATGGATCGCGACTGGTACAATGGCGATGAGGTAAGGCGCGGCGCACATCTCGGCAGGCGCACCACACGATACGCGAACCACGATCACACTGAGACTTGCATCATGGATGGCAGCTACGACAAACAAGACAATGGGCAGCCATTCGGAAGCCAGACGGATCACCTGCCGCGCAAGGGTTGGAGCAAGTCCAAGAGGATCGCGGCAGGGAAGGCGAACGGCGGCAAGTCCAAGCCATACGATCACGACGCTTGGCGGCGCGAGATGGACAGCTAGTCGCCGGAGCGCACCGGATGCGACATTTATGCAACATGCCCTCGATGGGCTGCGGGCTCGCTCGCTTCGCTCGCTCGCAAGGAAGAAAGACAGGAAGGCAGCAAGAAGATGATAGAGGAGAAACAGGTGTACGTCACTATGGGCAAGACGTTCGACAGCCTGGAGAAGGCCAAAGCGCACCGCTACGATCTAGTGGGCCAGTTCATCGACCCAGCCATGGAAGCCTGGACCCAAGGAGACAAGATAAAGCTCGTCGACTACATCACCACCAATCGCATCCGGCTGCGCGACCTACTTACATACTGAGCACCGGACGACCTTACGTCACAACACACGAAGGAGACGCCCTCATGACCACTTACCGCCTCGGCTCATCGGCCATGGTTCACACTCCAGGCATCGTCGCGTGGGGCATCAACGGCTACCACTTCGAGGACGACCGCGAGTCCATCCTCAACGTCTTCACCAGCGGCTGGCCTACGGTGCCTAAGGAGGCCTTTGAGTTCCTCCTGTCAGGTGACGGAGACCACTACACCCTCAGTGCGGATGGCGCGACGGTCATCTTCGAGTACGACTCTACGTCTCAGAACAAGGAGACACCATCATGACCTACGCAGCAGGATGGAACATGCCGGGCTATATGCCCGAGATGGAGCCCGCCGAGTTCGACACACCGGAGGAGGCGAGGGACTTCATCTGCTGGGAGCTTGCATACATGAGGGACCAACAGTGGTCAGAAGAAACCGCCGAGGACTACCAGAGGGCGATGGACCTCGTGGACACGGGCACCACCAGCGTCTACGTCGGCAACCTCGTCTACTGGGTGGAGCCAGCCTATGGATAAGCTCCTCGCCAACAGCTTCCTCTACCTCACCATGCTGGTCTACTTCGGGATCAGCTTCATCATCACACTCGCATACATCACGGAGTAGGCACCATGGACCAGAACGAGATCACACTGTTCCTCACCATGACACGGGCAGCTCAAGCGGCCTACGGGGTCGATGGGATGGTTGAGGGCCGCATCACATACCGGATCACTGCCGGATACTTGAAGTGCGACGACGGGACGGTCGATAGGGGCTTCAAGGTACAGATAATCGAGGACGACGACAGGCGCTACTTCCTGTAGACCTTACGTCACAACACAAGGACCATACACCATGACCACATATCGCCTTGCATACAGCGGCTTCGTCTACACCCCAGGCTTCGTCGCGTGGGGCCAGAACGGATACCACTTCGAGGACGACGTTGTGGTCTTCAAGCACGAGGAGACAGTCTGATGGCTACACACATGGAAGTCACACACGCATGGGCCAACCAGACCGGAAAGAGCCGGAAGGGCTTCAATATGTTCTATGAGGGAGACACCATCTACTCGTATGGATACCACTTCCCCATAGCGCGCATTGTCGAAGGCAACGACCGCAAGGTGGTCTTGTTCACCAACAAGAACCGCAGCGTCTCTACGAGCAAGCACAAGTCGTATACCTACCGCGCCGTCAACCACATGACGATCTACTCCGTGGACTTCATGCTCGACCGTCACGGTCTCTTATCCATAGAGGAGCAGCACGCAGCTAACATCGAGGCCCGGGTCAAGGCATACAAGGAGGCGCTAAAGGCGGCACCGCGAAAGCTCGATGACTGGTCGGTGCACAACCAGCTACGCTTCGCCAACCGCGCCCAGTCCACCATCGAGGCCTACGTCCTGGAGTTCGGACTAGCCAACGTCCCGGAGGTGCAGAAGGTACTGCCGACCGATGACTGGTTCCATGACCTGAAGTGGGACTGCATGGCTGCCTTGAAGGCCAAGCAGGAACGAGCCGCCGACCCAAAGCACCAAGCGAAGCTCGAAGCCGCACGCTTGGCACGAGAGAACCGCAAGGCCCGAGAGGAGGAAGCACGGCGCAAGGGCAGGGAGGTCTACTACAGGGAGATCGTCAGGCCGAAGCAGAAGGCATGGCTACGAGGCGAGCAAGTCGCACTAGCTCAACACACAGCCCGACCACTGCCTCGCATCAAGGGCGACATCATCCAGACATCATGGGGCGCGTCAGTGCCACTCAGCATCGGCATCCGCCTCTACCAGAAGGCAGTCGAGTGCCGAAGAGAGCACAAGGAGTACGAGCCTCCCTTGGGCATTGAGGTCGGTGACTTCAGGCTCCAACGCATAAAGGCCAACGGGGACTTGGTGGTGAACTGCCACGACATACCGTTCTGGTACATGCACTACGCAGCAGCCCTCAACGGCATCGAGACACCTAGAAGGAGCGTGTGATGACCAAGATAAGCACACTCGAAGACTTCATCCGTGCCCTCAGATACGGACCCTACGCTTGGCCTGGAGGATACCCGCTGTACTGGATCACAGCAGACGGCGAGCCCTACGAGTACCGGACAGTCGCTGAGACACTTCTCGGTGACATCCTCAATAACATGATGAAGCCTGAGGAGGATCGTGACGGATACCTCACGCCTGTAGCTCTCGATGCCAACTGGGAGGACCCAGCACTTTACTGTGCTCACAGCGGCAACCGCATCGAGAGCGCATACGCAGAGGACGAAGCAGGATGATCCGCCAAGAACGTCGAGCCTTCCACGCATCAGAGTATCTGGACGGCACCCTTATGTTCCCCGGAACTACATCTGCACCTACGCCCTACTAGCAGGGTCGGTGTGGATCATGATCGGCATGGAGCCCTACGAGGAAGCAGCATGACTATCACCATCGAGAAGTACATCCCCATACCCGAGACCCCAACATCGCACACGGAGAGCGCCAAGGACAAACTGAACACCATGAAGATTGGAGACAGCTTCACGGTGCCAGACGTGCCCGCAGCGAACTACCACTCCAAGCTCATGAGGCAGCTATTCGGTCAGTTCGCGCACATCAGGAGGGTACAGCCAGATGGCACCTACCGCATCTGGCGAACAGCATGAGCGACAAGCCACTCGTACAGCTTCACTCGACGCTCGCCCAGTTCGAGGACACCTACGCCCGCCTCGATAAGGTTCGGAGCACCAGCAAGACAGTCACCGTGGACAAGGAGTCTCTCACGGCGATACTCATGGACCACACGCAACTCATAGGCGCTCTGCGAGATCACGGCAGGGTCGCCCCCGGAAAGGAGTAAGGACGATGAACGCCAAAGAGGTGCGGACTTCCTGTCCAGTCCACTCAGTCCGAACCGGACGGGTGGTTGCCTGTATGATCGGGGATGACCGACTACAGCACGTCGACGAGGAAAGCATCCGCAACACCATCATCATCGAAGCACGAGCACGACAGGAGAGCCGCAATGCCGAAGAAAGCACCCCTGATGCCCCCACAGATCATCTTCAGGGGACGTAGGGTCACACTGGCCTACAACGACGACGGTAAGGTCATAGGACACATCGTCCAACTTGCCGACCGGACCTGCACCTGGACGTGCTACACCAAGCCGATCACAGTACAGGACCTCATGAAGCCGGGAGCCAACCCCATCACCCACTGGAGCCACAAGGTAGGCAACATGGGCCAAGCACGATGGGCCATCAAGCACGCCGCAGAGTTCAACACACCCAACAAGGAGACTACAGACAATGGCTAAAGCACCCGCGAAGAAGATCGACGCCGACACGAAGCCCATCGACGAGACGAAGGAGAACAACGTGGTCGACATCACCAAGCCTGTGACCGAGCCCGTCGAGGAGACCCAGGAAGAACAAACCGACGAGTCAGTCGAGGGAGCGCCGGAAGCCCCAGCAGCAGCGTCACCAGCAGCCCAGGGAGCCTTCGCCTTCACGATGGAGTTCGGCATCGAGCCGCCAACCCGCAACCAGCATGGACGCAGCAAGTACGACTGGGCATCATTCCCCAAGCCAGCAGATGCAGGAGACAGCAAGACGTGGCCGTCAGCCCTCATCCCAGGTGTTGGCTCCAAGACCATCTCGCAGTCCATCAAGAAGTATCGCGACGGGCTGCACAAAGCTGGCGAGCCGGATCGGACGTTCACCTGTGCAACCATCAAGGAGCCCAAAGCCGTTCGCGTCTATCGTACGTCTTGACACACAGTAGGGCTTGCCCTAAGTACGCAACTACATACTGATTTGCCAGCACCGAACATCGCTGGTAACTAGGAGGGAGTCGGTAACTGGTCCTCACCTGCTCCCTCCCACCCTCCATCATAGGACCTGGAGACTTACCATGAGTGCAGACCGTATCGCAGTGACCAACGAGGGTCACGAAGGAGCCATCGAGATCGACCGCCTGACCGGCCAGATCGTTACACCCGTCGACCAGCGCCCGGAGTGGGCTGAGGGCCACGCAGTCGCCCTTCTTGCCGAGCGTACCGGATACTACGAGAAGCGCATCGGCACCCTCCCTGAGCACCTCAGCTCTCCCGACAACATGGTCTACCAGGACCTCGGGTGGCTCGGAGTGGACATCGAGGGTGACGAGGTGGAGATCGAGGCGAACGCTGACTACCGCATGAACCTCCTCGGTGAACTCCTTGGAGTGGACACCACGGACGCCGAGGCGACCATCCCCGGCCAGTCCATCGAACTCGCCCATGAGCAGGCGGCCAACCCGTCCCATGAGCAGACGCTTCAGGAGGTCGAAGGGGTCGGCTTCGAGCAGAAGCAAGCAGTGAACGGCTAAACAAGACCTACACTGAGAGGACTACGCGGGGGCGGCGCAAGCTGCCCTCGTCGCCCAGCTTGGATACATCATAGAGGGAGGCAAGCGTGCCGATAGTTGAGAGAGGTAGCACCTTCCAGGTCACCGTCCATCGAGCCGACGCGAAGCCTGGATACCGCAGGATACGCCGCCAACGTCACACCAGGGCAGACGCTGAGGCCTTGGAGCAGGAGATCGAGCGGAACATCACGACGCACGGCAAGTGGCCAATCGGGAGGTACGACAAGCCCCTCCCGGTGAGGCCCTTGATGGCACACAAGCAGGGCACCCTCAGGGTCGCCGCCGGCCACGCCAAGCGGTCGCACCAGGAGTGGGTAGGCACCGAGTATGGTGCGAAGGCCTCCCTGATGATCGCCGCCGTGGTCGACTTCATGGAGGCTCGTGGCCGCAAGAACCTGCACGACATCAACTCTGACGACCTCCTCGCCTACACCGAGTATCGACGGTCTCAGGGCAACACCAACAGCACCATCAACAAGCACCTCTCGACCATCTCCGTGATCTTCGACGAGGCCGTGAACCGCACTCCTCCTCTCTGTGACGCCAAGCCAGCCATCAAGCGGTGCCCGGACGAATACCTGGAGAAGTGGTGGCTACGGCCAGAGGATCAGGTAGTGGTCCTAAAGCTCCTTCGGGACAACGACGACTTCCTGTTCGCGGACTTCCTAGAGCTTACCATCAGCCAGGGATGCCGGATAACCGAAACCCTCGGCCTCAGGCCTGGGGACTTCACCGGGATGGATACGGACAGGCCCCTCATGAAGATCAGCGGTCGTGAGGACAAGCAGACACACGACAGGACCACAAAGACAAAGGGGTCCCAGGCCACCATCCCTGTGTTCGCTCCATCCATCCCCATCGCCCTGAGGTGCATCGAGAGGGCAAGGAGCCACCACTGGACCCAACTGTTCCCCTTCGACTGGCAGCAGGCCGCAAGGCAGTGGAACAAGGTTCGGGCCACGTTGGGTGCAAGCGGCGTACGAACAGCCACACTGAGGTCCCTGAGGCGCACCTTCGCATACCACGCCAACGCTAGTGGGATGCCGACAGCAACACTTCAGCGCGTACTACGTCACTCCACACTAGCCACCACGGGTAAGTATCTGGAACTCGTAGGAGGCACCAGTGCTGAGGATGCCAGGCCCTACTTCCAGACCGCGCCCGACACCAAGGAGCCAGCAGTCACCATCCAGGATGGCTTCGGGCAGGCCATTAGTGCATACAAGGCCACCGGAGCAACCCCAGAGGAGGTGGCGCGGTTCGCCAAGGCCATGATGGAGGGCACCAAGTGAGTATCTACAGCAAGCTACCGAAGCGATACTGGCCACAGGCGAGGAGGAGGCGTGAGCAGTTCCACGGCAGGGCCATCATAGAGGCCGCCAAGAGGGCCAAGCAGCCCGCCTGGAAGCGCATACAGTACGCTCTCCTCTACAGAGGGGACCTGTTCGCGATGACAAGGAGGAACCGTGCATGAGCCCAGGTAAAGTAGTCGACCAGTACCTCCAAGCCATCTTCGAGGCCATCTGGACCGTCCAGTTCAACCGAGCAGAGAAGAAGCGGTTGGCTGCATTGGTGCCCTCTCCCGGACTCGAACCGGGACCCCGTGAAGGACCGCATTTTGAGTGCGGCGCGTCTACCTATTCCGCCAAGAGGGCACGCCACGTCGTTACACAATGACCGCTAAGTGACTGTAAAGACAGCAGCACGCCACGTCAGCAAGGAGCCTCAAAAGCTACCAGCGTTACTACGCACAAACCATCAGACATCCCCCTAACCCAAGGAGGGCCTATACTATGAAGAAGGGCGAAGCTCCGTTGTTTCCAGCAGTGGTGGCGTTTCTGTCCTCGACGCGGCAGCGCGCGCCACAACGCAAACAGCCAGCCAACTACAAAACACTGGACGAGAACTTCCAGACCATGACCATCACCAAGACCGTCAGGAAGTGCGATGCGGACGGTAAGTGGTGGCGCATCCAGACACGAGTGTGCCCTCACACAGGGGTCACCATCAGAGAGATAAAGAGGATTGCCTAATGCACACCCTGGATGCCCCCTACCTGCACCCCAAGTGGGACGAACAAGTTGCCATCGAACAGGAGATGCTAGCCATCGGTGCCTCCCGCACCAGGGACCGCATCAACAAGGCCAAGGACAAGAAGTCCATGACGAACCTCCGGTCCCACCGCTCGCTCATCCATGAGTGGGTCGTCCCGGTATCTGAAGGGATAACTGCCTGGGTCGACAAGGTAGGCAACAAGCAGCGTGGCCCCAAGCCATACGCCTTGCGCTGCCTCCGTCTTGTAGACCACGACACGGCATCCATGGTTGCCCTCAAATCCATCCTAAGGATGCTTGGTGTCGAGACCCGAGGCGTGACCTCCATCGCCACTGAGATCGGAACATGGTGTGAGCATGAGGCCAGAGCAGCAGCCTGGATGAGGGATGAGCCCGACGACTGGAAGCTCACCTCGGCGCAGTACCGGAAGCGACACAGCACAGCAGCCCACCAGAAGCGATCCCGCATCGCCCTGTTCAACAAGTATGTTCATGAGAAGATCGACTGGACACCCTGGACGGACGAGGAGCGGCTGCGGGTGGGACTTCAACTCATCTCCATCGTCTCGGAGGTAACAGGGCGCTTCTCCATCATGCCGGACCCCCAGTACGTGCCCAAGAGGTCACGAGGTGGTCAGGTCATGTCCCGACCCATCATCGTAAAGCCCGACGACGGCCTCATACAGTGGCTGGAGGATGCGATGGACGACGAGTTAGTTCACGCAGCCGCCTTCCTGCCCTGCGTCATGCCGCCGAAGCCGTGGGAGGGTCCCAGAGACGGTGGCTACTGGACACCTTACGTCAAGACACCCTTTCTCATACAGTTTCGGGCCAGCCACCAGGAGGAGAAGCAGCGGGCCATCGACGAGTACGAACGCATCGCCATGCCGACCGTCTACGACGCGCTAAACCATGTGCAGGCAACCGCATGGAAGATCAATCGGCGCATCTATGAGGTGGCCTCACGTGCCTGGAAGCAGGACCTAGCCGTGGCCGGTATGCCGAGGCTAGAGGCTGAGACAATACCCTCAATGCCGGACGCCCCGCACGACACAGAGGAGTACAAGGCGTGGACCAGGAAGGCCAGCGAGGCCCACGCTAGGAACAACACGCGGTTCAGCAAGTTCATATCCGTCAGACGGGCACTACAGGTGGCTGAGAGGTTCCTGGACGAACCTGCAATCTACTTCCCGCACAAGCTGGACTTCCGAGGGAGGATGTATCCAATCCCCTCCGACCTATCACCTCAGGGCTTCGACCTACATCGTGGACTTCTCACCTTCGCCACTGGTAAGCCGATAACCTTCGAGAGTTCCGGGTGGCTCGCCATCCAGGTAGCCAATACCCACGGCAAGGACAAGGTTTCCTTCCAGGACCGGATCGACTGGGTGGAAGCAAACGAGGAACGCTGGAGGTCTATCGCTGAGGACCCACTGGTCGACCGAAGGTGGGAGGATGCCGACGAGAAGAACCGCTGGCAGGCTCTTGCAGCTATCCTTGAGTGGGTCCGTTGGTTGGACGAGGGGGAGGGAATGGTGTCCTCCCTTCCTATCCGCATAGACGGGACCTGCAACGGCATCCAGCACCTATCGGCCATGGTGCGAGACCGTGAGGGGGGCGAGAGCGTCAACCTAGTCAACTCCGAGAAGCCGCGAGACATCTACCAGGAGGTCGCTGATGTCCTACGGGTCACCCTCAAAGAAAAGGCGGGCGAGGAGCACGCTGACTACTGGCTTCGTCTGATGCCGGACGGGATACCGAGGAGCCTCACCAAGAGACCCGTCATGATCCTGCCCTACGGAGGCACCAGGGACGCCTACTACACCTACACGATGGAGTGGCTGCGCAAGCAGGACCCCCATGGCATCACGATACCAAAGGACATCCGCTCCAAGGCTTGCTCCTTCATGGTCCCCATCCTCTGGGAGGCAGTCAACGCGGTCGTCACCAAGCCCAAGGAGGTCATGGAGTGGATACAGAAGTGCGCCGCCGCAGCCACCACTGATGGGCTTCCGCTACACTGGACGACGCCCTCAGGCTTCACCGTGAGGCACTTCTATGGGACGAGGAAAAAGCGCCAGATACGCACCCTCATCGACGGTCAGAGGCTCGATGTCGTCTACTGGGAGGAGACCCCTAAACTCGACCTCAGGCGGCAGGCTAAGGGCATAGCCCCGAACTTCGTTCACTCCATGGACGCCTCTGCCCTCATGGACTGCGTGGAGACCGCCGCGCACAACGGGGTGGAGAGTATCACTACCATCCATGACGCCTTCGGGACCGTAGCTGCCGACATGCACACCCTCGAAGCCTGCTTACGGGATGCCTTCATACGGACCTACGAGACGGATGTCCTCCTGGACTTCCTTACGTCCTGCAAGGATGTCGCAACGCCTGAAGCCATCTGGCCAGAGCCCATCGCTTTCGGTGACCTGGACCTCGGTGAAATCCGCAGTTCTGCTTACTTCTTCGCATAACACTACGTCGTTCACACTAATAGTCGTCCTCTTGATAACGGAGATTGCCCGCATGAGCCATTCCACACAGATCGACCGTCAACAGCTAGGCATGGTGAGCCGTGACAAGGCCGTCACCCTCGCTCACGCCCTACTCGCTGGGGCCAACAAGGAACGAGGAGAAGACATCGCCGCAGGTGTCGCCATCCTGTTCGCCGTCTTGGCCGAACGCACCAACATGGACCCGCAGGAACTCTACTCACTGGGTCGCCGTCTCCTCACCACTCACGACCAGCACCACGTCAAGTCCAACCGGGCGCTCGATGCCCTCCTGGACTTCGCCGGTCTCCGCGTCACAACCAACCCATCCATATAAGGAGCCAGACCTTGGCCAAGTTCTTCATCACTCCCTCAGGCGAACTCGTTCACCCCTGGATTAACAAGGCGGACACCAAGTTCGCATCCGACGAGTTCGACGGCCTGTATCACACCAAGCTGGCCCTCGACGCATCACCCGAAACGACCGACCTCATCAACAAGGTTCGGGGCGCCTCCCTCCAGGCTCTTGCGGAGATCACCGCCGACATGAAGCCCGGCGAGGCCAAGAAGTGGTCCGTCTATGAGCCCTTCGCGGACGAGGAAGACGAGGACGGCGTGGCAACCGGGCGCATCCTGTTCAACTTCAAGCAGAACCAGTTCATCCCCCTGAAGGACCCGGTTGGTCACAAGGAGGTCCATATCGAACTCCGCGACTCCCAGGATCAGGTCGTCACCGTCAACGTATGGGGCGGCACCATCGCCCGCGTCATGTTCTCCATGCGGACCATCAAGCTCGCCAAGGACAAACAGGCCGGGGTCCGTCTCGACTTCGCCAAGGTGCAGATCATCAAGCTGGCTGAAAGCTCGGGCGGCGGACAAGGCTTCGGTGCCGTCGATGGTGGCTTCGAGGGCTCCCAGGAAAGCCAGGGCTTCGGGCAGACTCAGGGTGACTCCAGCGGAGGTGACTACTGATGCTTGAGACCCTCGCCATCACGTTATTCGGGCTCGTCGCCGCTGCGTTCCTCCTGGTCCTCCTCTGGATGGTGCTGATTGGCAAGGCAATGCGATGAACCCGGCCTCCATCATGGATGACATCGCCAGGGTCTACCTGGTGTTGCTCATCGCGGCCTTCGGCATCGTAAGCACGATGTCGTTGTTGTCCGTCATCAAGTGGGCCTTCGGGTGGGCGTAGCCCGCAGCGGGAACTACCTCTCCAAGCGCAAACGCTTCGCTCCTAAGACGCAGGAAGCAGTTGGCCTCAAGTACGGCTTCAGGTCGGGACTTGAGGCCACCAACGCGAAGTGGCTGGAGAGCAAGGGGGAGAAGGTGCAGTTCGAGAGCTTCATCATCCCTTACACGGTCCCCGAAACGAGCCGTAAGTATCACCCCGACTTCCTCCTCCAGAACGGCATCGTCGTGGAGACCAAGGGGAAGCTGGAGCCCAAGGACAGGGCCAAGCACCTGTTCATCAAGATGCAACACCCCGAACTCGACATCCGCTTCGTCTTCCAGAGGCCCTTCGACAAGATCGTCAAGGGGTCCAAGACGACCTACGCCATGTGGTGCGACAAGCACGGCTTTACGTGGGCCTCCAAGATCGTACCGGAGGGCTGGTTGCACGAGGACGGGCCGGAAAGGAAACCGTTCGATGTCCTCGGCATTGCGTAAGACCATCGGCTACGTGGCGCTCACAGCGTCCCTTCTGCTCATCGCCTACCTCATTGCAGGTGCCGTATGAGCGCACCCGGTAGGATCGTCTACAAGGACCGTAAGGAGACCAAGCTCCTCATCCTTCACGACAGCCACACCCCGCCAGACCACACGGCCATCGAGGACGTTCCAAGGTGGGAGACACTGGCTGAGGCCGGCAGTAAGCGTATGGGCCTCCTCTCCATCGGATACCACTACATCATCGAGCGAGACGGTGAGGTGGTCCAATGCCAGAACCGTGAGAAGATCGGCGCTCACACCCCAGGACGCAACATGGACTCCATCGGCATCTGCCTAGTAGGCGGACGCTCAGAGGTCCCCATCGGACCCTTCGAGGACTTCCAACACGTCCATCACGCCTACTACCCTGACGACAACTTCACGCCCGAGCAGCGCCTAGCACTCCTGGGTCTCCTCAACGAGCTTCTCGTCGCCTACCCGCAGGCCCTCGTCAAGGGGCACTCCGAGGTACAGCACTACCGCAACCGCAAGCTCCCGAAGTGTCCCTTCCTGGACATGGACCTCCTCCGTGAGGACGTGGAGCTATACGCACAGGGAATAGTCCTATGAGTCAGATAGCAGGATACAGGAAGCTCACACCGGAGACTATCGAACTGGTGAGCAACCTCAAGCGAAGTGAGGAGACGATACTCCAGGCAATGGACATCCTGGGAGGAGATGGTGCCACGGACCAACGTTGGCTTGCCCTAGGAAGAACCCACCTTGAGCAGGCCTTCATGGCTACTATTCGCGCAGTCCTCAGACCGGAGCGGGTGGACCTATGAGCCGAAAGTCCAACGAGCTTCCCCTCGCACACGTCATCGGCCTGGGTGCCCAGCAGCGCAAGGTCTACGAGTTCCTCCGCACCGGGCGCACCCTGACGCGGCTCATCGCCATGACCGAGTTGGGCATCCAGATGGTTACCACTCCGGTCTACGCTCTGCGGGCCAAGGGTCTCGACATCATCACTACCATCAAGAAGGACCACTCTGGTCGCCGCTACGGCTCCTACAGCCTCCAGCAGGGAGAGGCGTGATGTGTCCGCTTCCAGACTACATGATCGTGAAGATGCGACAGGAGTACGAACGCCTCTTGGCCGACGAAGCAGCACGCAAGGCCGTAGATGGGGAGGATAGGGGATGAACACGGCAGTCATACTCGTCACCTACTTCATCACCGCATGGGGCACCGTGGAGCTTGGTGAGAACATCATGGTTCCGGGCCGAGAACAGTGTGAGGCGGCAGCAAGTCTACTGAGCGCCAAAGTACCATCTTCACACTTCGTCTGCATCGACACCGGGGTTGAACTCAGAGAGGAACGTGGATCATGACACTCCCAATCATCGCACTACTCACAGTGTTCCTTGCCTACTCGGATGGCACCGAGGAACAGGTAATACGCTATGTCGAGACCATCGAGCAGTGTCAGTCAGCCGCCGAGAAGCTGATGGACCCCAAGGTCTCCGAGTTGGGAACCTGGAGCAGCATCGAGGTCACATGCACCAAGGTCCAGGCCCCGCTTAACTGGGAGCACTAGGTGGACGAGTCCGGTACGGTTCTCTCCAAGGGTCCCTGTCCAGACTGCGGCTCCAAGGACAACCTAGCCCTCTACTCCGATGGGCACTCCTATTGTTACACCCCAGGCTGCGGCCTCAAGAACGGTAAGCGAGACATGGACGACATACCCGAGAGGACCCAGGCGGCCCTCAGTAAGGAGTTCGTACCGTTCTCATCCGGCACCGGCCTCAAGACCCGCAGGCTCAAGCAGGACACCCTGACACGCTTCGGATACTTCGTGCATGACAAGGGTGGTGAGTCCTTCCATATCGCTCCCTACTACAACCAGAAGGGCGAGTTGGCTCACCAGAAGTATCGGAACAAGGACAAGGAGTTCTTCTTCCAGCCCGTCATCGACAACGCGCCAAGGCCTAAGCAGTGCCAGATGTTCGGGCAGCAAGTCTGGGGCAACAAGAACGACAGGAAGGTGGTCATCACCGAGGGCGAGTTGGACATGCTCTCCGTCGCCCAGGCCACCCAGTTCAAGATACCCGTCGTCTCCATACCGAATGGCACGGGGTCGGCACTGGACGCCATCAAGGCAAACTACAGGTGGCTCGACAGGTTCCAGGAGGTGATCCTCTGGATGGACAACGACGAGCCGGGACAGTCAGTAATCGCAGAGTGCGCCAACCTGTTCGAGCCCGGTAAGGTCAAGGTCATCCGCGTCCCAGGCTTCAAGGACGCCTCCGAGATGCTCCAAGCGGGCAAGGATGGGGACGTTTACGGAGCAGTATGGGGAGCTACCGTATGGGCACCCCAAGGCATCATCAACGCCGCCCTATGCGCTGCCGACCTGGACCAAGAGGAAGGCGAGGTGGTGGGGACATACCCATGGCCGCTCGTCCAAGAGCACACTCTAGGCATCAGGACTGGCGAGGTGGTCTATCACGTAGCTGGAACCGGCATCGGCAAGACCACGATGATCGTCGAGATGCAGCACTCCCTCCTGGAGCAAGGCGTCAAGTTCGGCGTCATACGCTTCGAGGACAGCCGCAGGAAGTCTCAGCTAGACCTCATGTCCATCAGGGCAGGCCGCAGGCTTCACCTCAACCCGCTCCCTAAGGATGAGCAGACAGCCCTTCACTCTCAGGTCTTCGACGGTGGGCTCGTTGAGCTATTCGACCCGGAGAACGCTCTCTGGGACTTCGACTCCATCCTCGGCTACATCCGCTACATGGCCAAGGCGCTCGGCTGCAAGGTCATCTTCATCGACCCCTTGACGTTCCTGGTGGCCTCCATACAGGCGCTGGACGAGCGACGAGCCCTCGACAAGATTGCCTACGACTTCGCCAGGACGGTGAAGCAGATGGGCGTCAACCTTCAGGTCACCCACCATCTCACCCGGCCTCAAACTGGCAGGGCACACGAGGAGGGCGGGGAGATCAGTATCAACCAGATACGAGGGTCAGGCGGCATCGCCAACTTCTCTATGACCATCATCGGCTACGAGCGCGACCAGCAGGGACCACGACCGGACCTCACGCGGGCACGCCTAGTCAAGAACCGCTTTGTTGGCTGGACCGGCATTGCAGACGTGCTCCAGTGGGTCGAGGCAACCGGACGACAGGTTCCCACCTCTGAGGAGTACCCAACAAGAGACAAGGATGGTGCGCCGTCCTTTGGACCAGCAGAGGACTACTAAGTGACGCAAAGGCTCGCTGACGAGGTTGCCAAGCTCCGACAGGACATTGAGGTCATCGGCATCCGGCTCACACTGGCTCAGGCCTGGGTGGGTTTCCTCAACTTCGCACACGACACCCTGGTGGCTCACGGCATCAACTTCAAGACCCTCAACGAGTACAAGGACTCAACGGTCCTAGACGAGGCCGCGAAGATGCCACTCACCAAGGCCAGGGACAAGATCACCACATGGATCGAGAAGCTCCATAGCGGCCTGCACGCTGCCGTCAGACGGAAGGGCTTCAAGGTTCACGACAACGGGGAGACACTCCATTGAGACAGTACAAGATCGACAGGTCGACCAGCGACTTCTGGATATACGGCGTCTTCATCAAGAAGTCCTTCCTTGGGTTTGAGTGGTGGTCCGAGGCTAAGCACTTCGATGAACTTGAGAGAGCCCGACTATACATCAAGGAGCTTCAGGCCCTCCCCTTCTACTTCTACTCGCCGTCTCACCAGACACCGAGCGAAGTGTGAGCCGCGTGGGCTTCGACATCGAGACCAACGGGCTCATGCCTGAGGTGGACACGCTGCACTGCTTTGTGGCGAAGGACATCGACACGGGTGAGAGGGTCTCTGGTGGAAGCAACAACCCGCCCTCCCTGAAGCAGGCCCAGGAGATGTGCAACGACGCCGACCTCATCTTCGGCCACAACGTCTTATCCTACGACCTCCCAGTGCTCGCCCACCTCGGCTACCCAATCAAGCCCGAAGTGGAAGTGCTGGACACCCTCATCCTCAGCAAGATGATCTGGCCTACGGACGCCCTGAAGCAACTCGACTTCCCTCGGTGGCGATCCGGCAAGCTCCCAGGGCAACTCATCGGAGCACAGAAGCTGGAGGCCTGGGGCTACCGCCTCGGTCGGATGAAGGGTGAATACTCTGCCGATGTCAAGAAGTGGTCGAAGGTCTACCAGAAGGAAAGTATCCATGCCGTACCCATCGAGTTCCATTGCCTGCGGGACCTGGACAAGAAGGGTATGCCGATACTCAACCCCTGGAAGTCCTGGAACCAGCCCATGCAGGACTACTGCGACCAGGACGTGGAAGTCAGCGAGGAACTGTTCCTCCTGGAACTCTCCCACCTCGACGGAACCGCAAAGGCCGCAAAGGGCGTAGGCTGGTCCAAGGAGTGCGTCGAGCTTGAGCACTATATGTGGAAACGCATGGAGCAACTCAAGGAGCACGGCTACGGCTTCAACGTCGAGCAGGCCGTCAAGCTCATCTCGACCCTGAAGACCCGCGAAGGCGAGCTTGGGGACACGCTGGTCGAGGCGTTCGGCTCCTGGTGGGAAGCTCTGGACGACAAGGAGAAGGGCAAGTCCGCCGCAGTTACGCATGAGGAGAAGCTGAAGCAGTTCAAGGACGTTGAGCGGCCACGCATCTCGGAGAAGACCGGCAAGCCCCTGAAGCCCTACATCGGGCCTCCCATCTGCCAATACTGGGACGACGCGCCCTTCGTTCGCATCAAGCGCACGACGTTTAACGCGAAGTCCAGGCAGCACCTCGGGCAGCGGCTCCAGGAAGTCTACGGATGGGTCCCCATCGAATGGGGTGGCAAGGAGAAGGACCAAGCCAAGGTCGACGAAGGCACCATCAAAGCCATCTCGACGGACATCATTCCAGCCGACCTCAAGCAGACCATCCTTGAGTATCTCATCATCTTCAAGACCCTCGGACAGGCAGCCAACGGCAAGAAGGCCTGGATCGAACTGGTGGATGACAACAAGGTCCTGCATTGTCGGATAGACCCTCTCGGCACCGTCTCCCATCGCGGCGCTCACATGAACCCGAACCTGGGGAACGTGCCTGCCGTATCCGTTGAGGAGCATAAGAACAGCCTCGGGGAAGTGATACGTAAGGAGTTCATCAAGGGCTGGCACGGTGGCTTCGGCTTCGAGTGTCGCTCACTGTTCGGTCCTACACACCAAGGATGGAAGCAGACAGGCGTGGACGCACAGGGACTGGAGTTCCGGCTCCTCGCCCATGAGCTTGCACCTTACGATGGTGGAGCACTGGCAGATAAGCTGAGGGACGCATCCTTCGACATCCATGCCCATAACGCCAGACTCACCGGCCTCAGCCGTGGAGCCGCCAAGACGTTCATCTACGCCTTCCTCTACGGGGCAGGTAAGGAGCTTCTCGGTATGCAGCTTGGGGTCGATGACGGTGAGATCGAAGAACTCTCGACCTCCCAGACAGCGGTAGGCTACGTCAAGTGGCTCAAGCGGACCATGCTGCAACAGCGGAAGCCCCTCATCATGCCGAACAAGCAGATGCTGGCGTGGCGGACCAGAGGCAGCGAGATCAGCAAGGTCTTCATGGACAGCATCACGGGCCTGAAGGAGTTCCAGAAGGTTACCCAGGATGAGGCCAAGGCGCGGGGCTTCGTGATCGCCATCGACGGCAGGAAGCTGCACGTCAAGGGGAGCCATGTGGCCGTCAACCAGAAGCTCCAGGGCGGCGGCGCTATCGTCTGCAAGAAGTGGCTGAGGCGGACGGATGAACTTCTCATCAACGACTACGGGCTCAAACAGGACGACGACTTCGCCCTCATGGCCTGGGTGCATGATGAGAACCAGTATGAGCACAGAGAGGAGGCCTTCCATGCGGCCATCGCAGAGGCTTCCGAAAGGGCAATCCAGGAAGTCGCCGTCGAGCTTAACTTCAGGGGCCAACTCGCAACCGAAGCGAAGCTCGGGGACAACTGGAAAGACTGTCACTGACACTACGTCAGGGAACAAGGTGGGTCGCGACAGGGCGTCTACATCGGGTGGCTACTTCGGGCCTGTCACCGCGGAGGTCTGGAAGGTCCTATCCCGAGCGTGGGACGAGCCCTTCTACCTGTCCTCCAACTACGCCCGAGAGCACGCCATCGCCACGGCACTCGCAGCATCCATCGGGTGGATCACAAACGTCACACCGGATGGACTCAACTACACGCGGACGTGGCACGTCACCCTGGAGGGCCTCAACGCTCTCCGTAACCGCAGCAACCTCACACCAAAGGGGACACCCTAATGTTCTACTTCACCATCATCATGTTCGCCTCTCTCGCCGCTTTCATGGGCATCATCTGGCTGGACTACATCGACCTGTTCTACAATGTGCCGAAGGTCATCATCAGGCTCCTCACGGTGGTCGCCCTCCCAGTGCTCACCGTCGTGATCCTGTTCATCGCCTCCTCGGAAGCCTTTATGCGGGTGGCCATGGGACACACTATTTGGAGTTCCATCAAGACTTGGTGGGATGACATCCTGGGTGTCCCAGCGGAGCTTTGGAAAGCCCTCCATGAGTAAGAAGCGCACCCTCCTGATGGACGGTGACACCCTGGCGTTCCGAGCAGCAAGCGCCGTCCAGCATACCATCGAGCACCCCTCGGGATACATCGAGCCCTTCGCACGCAGACCCGAGGGTGAAGCCGTCCTCGACAACATGATTAGCCGCCTCAAGGGGCAGCTTGGTGGAACCGACATCCTGATGTTCCTGTCATGCCCCTCCGAGGAGAACTGGCGGTATCAGGTTGCCGACACCTACAAGTCGAACCGGGTGGGCTCCTTCCGGCCATACCTCCTGGAGCCCCTGAAGCAATACCTCCGGCTCAAGTACGATGCGTTCCATCTGGCGTTCCTGGAGGCGGATGATGCGCTCGGCATCTACTGCACCGCACCGGACCTCGTGGAAGGCGACAAGATCGTCGTGGGCTGTGACAAGGACTTCAAGACCATCCCAGGCAAGCACTACCAGCTAGGTGATAACGAGGAAGGCAAGCCTGTCATCCGCACCTACAACGCCCTGGAGGCTGCCGAGGCTCACTACGTCCAGGCCCTCTCTGGTGACGCCGTTGACGGCTACGCTGGATGCCCTGGAGTAGGCAAGACGAGGGCCGAGAAGATCGTCGCCAACCCCGTCAAGCTCTACAAGAAGTCCGGCACGATCACCCGAGGCAAGAACAAGGGCATGGCGACCGTCAAGTGGCACGAGGGAGACCCCTGTTCCATCTGGGAGGCCGTCGTCGCCAACTACGAGAAGGCCGGTCTGACTGAAGGTCACGCGCTGACAACTGCACGCCTCGCCAAGATACTCCTTCACGGAGACTACGACATGGAGACTCATGAGGTTCGCCTCTGGGTCCCAGGCGATGAGTAAATCGGAGCGGACAGCCTGGAGCCTCGGTGAGGACATCAAGCATCTCCGCGACCGCATCGAGAAGCTCCTGCAAGGGAAGACCCGCAGGGTAGACATACGCACACAGATGGCACTGGATGCAATGAGGCATCTCGCCAAGGCTCAGGCACTGATCCTGACCGCCATCGTAACCTCAGAGGACTAGGCCATGACAGCCACAAGCGAAGCACTAGCAGACATCTACGATGCCGAGGCAGAGTTCCTCATCGCCATCGACAAGATTGTAGACGAGATGGACGTAGGTGGGGAGGGTCATGACCGCCTCACCAAGCTACTCGTCAACACGTTCATAGAGATGAATGGCATCTTGTCGATGGCTGCTCTCGACGAAGCTGCATCGCGTGTGCTCGATGAGGGTCATTGAACTTTACGCCGGACCTGGAGCCGGTAAGAGCACAACGGCAGCCGGACTGTTCAACGCGATGAAGCTGATGGGTCTCAAGGTCGAGCTTGTAACGGAGTTCGTCGAGGACCTGACATACGGACAGCGCCTGCACGAACTCGGGAACCAACTCTACGTCCTCGCACACCAAGAGGCACGGCAGGCACGGCTCCAGGGGCAGGTGGACTGGGTGATAACAGACTCACCTCTGCTCCTCAGCAACGTCTACGTCCTGCACTCCAGGTTCGACAGTGAGGCCTTCCGGGAGACCGTCCGGGAGGCATCGAGGCAGTACGACCGGGTGCCGTTCTTCATGAACCGCTCAGCCGACTACCAGACCTACGGCAGTGGACAGACCCGAGAGGAGGCGATGGGCCTGGACGAGGAGATATTCGAGGTGGCGTGGAACGAGTTCGACATGGACCTCACCTCAGTGACCAGGAGCGTCAACGCGCCCAGTACCATCATCGCTCACCTGTTTGCAAGAGGACTCCTATGAACCAATACCAACTGCTGCTCAGCTTGTTCCTCCATGTGAACAGGGAGCTTACGACCTTCCAGCGGAAGACCATCAAGCTAGTCATGGAGGACTACACGGACGCCGCCAAGCTCAACACGGCCATCGTCTCGATGACCAACCACACGACCCTCCTCATGCAGTCAGACTGGGTGCCCAAGCAGGCTGGCTCCGAGGCGGTTCAACGTCCGGACCACTACGGTAGGTATCCCATCGAGCCGACCTACTTCATCATGGAGTGCGAGAAGGCCGGGTATCCCATCCCGTGGCCCGTCGCGAACTTCCTGAAGTACATCTGCCGGTTCCCCTTCAAGAACGGCATCGAGGACATCAGGAAGTCCTGCCGCTACCTGACGATCTACATGGGGTATCTCGATGGACAAGAGGACTACTCGCTATGAGGTCGACGGAAGCACCACACGTCTCGGAGGAACTCGTCGAGTGGCTGGAGAAGCACTACTCGCCTCGCAGCATCGGCAAGGATGAGGCCCCTGAGGATGCCAGATGGCACGCCGCCAAGGTGGAACTCGCTCAGACCCTCATCCGGTTCGGCAAGCGCCAGGAAGATGACCGCGATGCCAACACCCAGAGCTACGAAGGAGACTGACAATGTGTTTCGGAGGAGGTGGCGCAGAAGTCGACACCAAGACCCCGGACTACGCCCCAGAGGACTCATATACGGCCTTCCACTCAACGAAGACCACTGAGTCCGGCGAGGAGACGATCCTACGCCAGGGTGACCACGAAGCTATTCCCAAGGGCTCAGTGTCGAGCCCCAAACAGCAACAGATAAGGATGTAACCATGTGTTTCGGAGGTGGAGACAACAACGAGGCCCCAGTGCCTGCACCAGCCCCAGCGCCGCCCATTGAGGCTCCAGACGTTCCGGCCATTGGTGCTTCGCGCCGTGAGGAAAGCCGAGCAGCCTTTGGTGCCGACGCGCCAACCTACCGGGTGAACCGCTCGGCCAAGAAGAAGACCATCAACCCCGACAGCCCAATCCAAATGTGAGACCAGCCTTATGGATACCCTAAGTGATACCTCCCTGGGCGTCACCGCCGAGGAGTTCTACGATGGCCGGCGAGCAGGACGCACTGCGGCGGTAACACGGGGTCGGCGTCTTGCTGACATCTCGATACCATCCGTCTTCCCTCCAGAGGACTGGGACTCAGGGCAGACCATCGCCATACCCAACCAGTCCATCAACTCACACGGCATCAACACCCTCGCCTCCAAGCTGATGCTGGCAGCGTTCCCTCCTGGCCTGCCCATGGCCAAGCTAGGCGTCATCGAGCACAAGCTGGAGGACGACATCGCGTCGGACCCCGAGCTTTACTCCGAGATCACCTACGCCCTGTCACGCCGGGAGCAGACGCACCGGGAGCGCATGGAGTCAACCTTGTGCCGGTCAGCCTACGTGTCCCTTGCAAGGCTGCTCCTGGTCACCGGCAACGGCCTCTTTGTCTGGAAGAAGATCGACACCCCAGTCATTCACAGTATGCACCATTACGTGGTGAAGCGTGAGGCTGGTGGCACTGCCATAGTCGTCGTCCTGGAGGAGTCCATCAGTCGGATGACCGCCGACGAGGACGTGGTGGCTGCTGCGGATCGCAACAAGCAAGGCGCTCCGGAAGCTGAGGGTGGTGACCCTTGGGATGAGGAGATCAAGGTCTACTCGTGCCAGAAGGTCCTTTACGACGAGGACGGCACCAAGGAGTGGGTCTACTGGCAGGAAGTCGAAGGCGGCGAAGTGATCGCTGATAGCGTCGCCTACAGGCCCTACGACACGCCCATCATGTATGCCGCCTGGATGATCCCTGACTACGAGGGTGACTGGGGACTGCCCTACGCCCAGGACTACGAGGGTGACATGCAGGCCGTCGAGACGTTCTGTGCGGCCCTACAAGATGGTGCGGCGGCGGACAGCCGTTACATCACCACAGTGGACCCTGCTGGCACCACGGACATCCGCGACGTTCGGGACGCAGACAACCTCGATGTCATCCCAGGACGGGAAGCCGACGTAGGGGTCCTGAGGTCTGGCAAAGGTGGTGACCTACAGACAGCCGACAATCAACTCGGAGCAGCGGCTCGTCGCTTAGGTCAAGCCTTCCTTATGTTCTCCTCCATCCAGAGGCAGGGCGAGAGGGTGACCGCCGAGGAGTGGCGCATCATGGCCCAGGAACTCGATGAGGCTATGGGTGGGCTCTACTCACAGATCGCACAGACAACCCAGCGGCACGTAGTCCTCCGGTTCATCTCCCTTCACGAGGAGGAGGAGAAAGACCTGAAGCCTCTGCCTAAGGACCTCGTTCGTACCTCCATCGTCACCGGGCTCGACAGCCTGGGGCAGTCCTCCGAGGGCACCCGTCTCAGGGAGTTCGCAGTGGAGGGCAAGGAGACTCTCGGGGAGCAGGTTATGGCCCAACATATCAACCCGTCCGACTACCTCAGAAGGCTTGCTGCCACCAAGAGCATCAAGAGCGAGGGACTGGTCAAGGACGAGAAGACTATGCAGGCCGACCAACAGAAACAGCAACAAGCCCAGCAGCAGGGAACCATGCTGGATAAGGCCACAGGGCCACTCGCGAAGGGTGGTGCTGAGATGGTCGGCAAGATGATCGAACAGCAGTCTCAAGGAGCACAGAATGGCTAAGGAACTCGAAACCTCACTTGGAGCGCCAGACCAGGGCCTCTCGATCCAGATGGGAGAAGACGGTGGTGACACTAGCTTCAAGACGAACGACGACAGCAGTGCTATCGACACTTCGGAGCTTCCTGGGGACGGCGATGCGGGAGGCTCTGAGCATCCAGATGAGCAGGGTGACCCCGCAGATGCACCTGACCCTGATGAACCTGAGGAGGGTGATGAGGGTGAGGACGATGGTTCTGGCCCGGTAGACCTCGGAGACTTCGACCCGGACAGCGAGGAGTCGGTCGCAGCGTATGACACCGAGTTCCTCAAGGAGGACGGCCTCCTGGACCTCGAAGGTGCCGTGGCGGATCGCTACAACGCCAACATCGCGGCGGGCAAGGATGGGGTCGACGAGGGCACCTACAAGTATCTGGAGAGCAAAGGCATCTCACGAGAGACCGTCAAGCAGGTCGAAGCGATGCGGGCCAACCAGGACAAGCAGTCCGGCAACTCGGAGGACTTCAAGCTCATGGAGGCTGCTGGTGGACCTGATGTCCTCGGTGCCGCCCTGGCGTGGGGCAAGGAGGCCGGATACTCGAAGGCCGAACAGAAGCGGTTCAACGACATCTCCAAGGGCAAGGACTTCGAGGCCAAGCGCGATGCCGTCGATGCACTCGTCGCCCGATACAACAAGGCCAACCCCAAGGCCGGTCGCCCGACGACACCCAGGCGGGATGCCACCCAGGGCCAAGGCGTCCGCAAGCCAGCCCTCAAGAAGTTCGCCAACCGTGAGGAGTACCGCAAGGCCCTCAAAGCGGCGGACGGTAACCAGCGCCAGACCCGTGAGATCACCCGGCGTCGGCAAGTGTCGGACTTCTAGCCATGTGGCAAACGGCAAAGGCCTTCGTCAAGTTCCTGCTCTCCCCAGGCACCGGCCTCGTGACCTTCGCGGCTGGCACCTTCAGCAACTGGGCGACCAACCGGGCCAAGATCAAAGTGGCTGAGACCGACACGCGGGTAGCCCTGCTCCAAGCCCAGGCCGAGGTGGCAGCCTACAAGGTCAAAGCGGACATCGAGTGGGACTTGAAGTGGGCCGACCAAGCCTCCTCAAGCTGGAAGGATGAGTTCTTACTCCTCCTCTGGTCGTTCCCTCTCATCGGCATCTTCATACCCTACACGCGGCCCTTCGTCATGGAGGGCTTCGAGTTCCTGAAGGCGTTCAACCCGGACGCTGCCTACTGGTATATGGCGGGGTGGTCGATCATCTTCGCCGCTACCTTCGGCGTCAGGCAGGCTGCCTCTCTGATGCTTCCTGGTAGCGTAGCCAAGATGGCAGGGGCACTGGGGGAACTCCCTGACGACATACCAGAGGCGGTAGTTGTCAAGGCTCAGGCCTCCGTAGACGCGGCTCTGAAGAAAGGCCGTGAACTCTTACGGTGACACTACGTCACGACACAGTATAGGCCCTCGGGATCACTGAGGGTCACTAACAGCAGAAGGAACTGCAATGAGCATATACTCTGAATCCCGCTCCCCGGTTGGCACCAAGGGTGCTGATGGTACGGACGAACGGGCACTATTCCTCACGAACTTCGGTGAGCTTGTCATCCTGTCCTGGGACGAAACCTTCGACTTCGGTGGCCTGACCTTCGTGCGGAACATCACCAGCGGCAAGTCCGACACCTTCCCGATCATCGGGCGGAAGCGGGATGCCGTCGAGCATACTCCGGGTGAGATCATCCTGGGTGGCGGCGTCGAGCATAACGAGGTGGAGATCGCGGTTGACGGCATGATCGTCGAGTCGGCCTTCATCGCGGATATCGACGAACTGCTCAACCACTATGCCCTCTCGGAGCCCTACGCCCGCCAGATTGGTGAGTCCATGGCGAGTATCTCCAACACCCGCATTGGTGCCTGCTTGGTGCGTGCGTCTCGTGTCACTACGGCTCCCTACACGGGTGGCCCTGTGCCGAGCTACAACTACCATGCCGACATGCTCACCGATGCCTCCAAGCTGGAAGATGCGGCGTTCGCTGGCGTCCAATACATCAAGGAGAACGACGTGGGTGGCGGTGAGCCGACCTACTTCCTGCCGTGGCAGCAGCAGCTTCTCCTGGCTCGCTACACCGGGATCGACACCAACGAGACCTCAGGTTCGGGTAACCGCGCCGCTGGCACCGTGGGTCCGATTGCGGGTATCGGCATCAAGGGGACGAACAGCATCCCCAACACCAACATCACGACTGGTCGCACCAAGTACCAGGGCAACTTCACGACAACGGTCGGCGTAATCGCTAACCGGATGGCCGTGGGCACCCTGCGTCGTCGCGGCATGAAGGTGACGATGGATCACAAGAACGACCGTCTCGGCACCCTGATGATTGGCTCGAAGCTGGAGGGGCACGACTTGCTCCGCCCTGAGTGCTCCTTCGAGGTGGCCAACGCCTCCCGATAAGCCTCAGTGATCGACTACAAGACTACCTGACTACTGGGGGGCGCTTAGGCGCTCCCCTTCTTACAGTTTGGAGGAACATGGTGACCTCCGAAGACCCGCAAGGGACAGCGGTTATGACGACGGCAGGGGCACTCAAGGGCGACACCATGCGCCGCCCCGCCGCGTTATCTTTCACAACAAGGACACCACATGACCGTCTCACTGGATAACCCGCGCCGCATGACCAAGCTGGACGCCGTGAACATCATGCTCCGCAACATCGGGGAGGACCCCGTGAGCATCCTCGGGGAGACCGCCAAGCCCTCCGCCCAGAAGGCAACTGCGGTCCTCGGGGAGACGAGCGTGACCGTCCAGGACATGGGGTGGAACTTCTGCTCCGACGAGAACTACACGCTTGCAGTCAACACCGATGGCGAGATCGTTCTGCCCGCCAACCTCCTCTCGTTCCATCCAGTCTACACCAGTGTGGCTGATCGCGTGGTCGAGACTGATGGGAAGCTCTACAACACGTACAACAACACCTTCATCTTCGAGGAGGCCGTCATCGTCAACGCGGTCTTCGCCAGGGCCTTCGAGGACCTCCCGCAGACGGCAAGGAACTACATCACGCTCCTCGCCTCCCTGTCCTTCTCCAACACCGAGAACCCAGGAGGAGATGGCGGCAGGGTCTCCGAGATACAGCTTCAGGAGGCCAAGAGGCAGGTGGAGGTCTACGACCGCCGTCTCATCAAGGGTGGTCTCCGCCGCGTCAATCCTCATATCCGTCGACTTAGGGGCAACCGCTGATGTCACAAGAGAAGGCAACCATCCCCAGCCTCATCCAGGGGGTCTCTCAGCAGGCACTTATCGCTCGTGGTAGGGCCAGCGCGGACGACCAGGAGAACTGCCTCAACGATGTCAAGGACGGTGCAGTAAGCCGCATGGGCTCCATAGTGGTAGCCGAGGTGGATACGGCCTTCCCCGATGCCTTCGTCTACGAGATCGTTAGGTCCCGCGACGAGATATACATGGTGATCGTCAAGAACGGCGACATGCGCATCTTCAACGTGGTGAGTGGTGTGGAGGCGGTCATCACGGGTGACATCGACTCCTACCTCGCCTGCACTGGGGTCGCCCGTAAGGCCTTCACGGCAGTCTCCTTGGGGGACGTTACCTTCCTGGCCAACCGACAGGTGCTGGTAGGGATGGACAGCGCGACCTCTGCTGCCCGCCCGCTCAATGCCATGGCTCACTTCAAGGCCGGGGCGTACCTCACGACCTACACCATGACCATCACGGTAGACAGTGTGGAATACTCAACGTCCTACGAGACGCCGGACAACTCGACCGAGGCGAACGCGGAATACATCACGACGGACACCCTGGCAGCGAACTTCAAGTCTGCCTTCGATACGTACATCGTGGCTGCTCTCAACAGTGCGAGCAAGACTGGCTTCACCTGCACACGGTCGGGCAGCACGCTCCTCATCTCCTCGACAACGCACGACTTCACGATTGACACTACGGACGGACAAGGCGACAGGCAGTTCCTCTCCTTCAAGGACAAGGTGCGTGCCTATACGGACCTCCCGGTTCGGGCCTTCGACGGATACCAGGTGGCAGTCGGCAGCGAGGATAACCAGGAGGGTGACTACTACTACCTGACCTTCAGCGGAACCGGGATGAACGGGGAGTGGACCGAGACGGTTGCCCCAGGTGTGGTCATCGACTTCGACGCTTCCACCATGCCTCACATTCTCACCAACACGGCCCTCAATGCCTTCACGGTGGCTGAGGCTGACTGGGGAGCTAGGCTTGCAGGTGACGGTGATCTAACCGCTCCTGACCCTTCCTTTGTGGGCTGGCCGATACACTCCATGCAGCGACTGTCAGGACGACTGGCACTGTGCTCTGAGGTCAACTCGGTGCTCTCAAGGTCACGGAACGCATACGTCTTCTTCCCAGACACCGTGCAGACCAACTTGGACTCAGCACCTATCGACTACGACGTGTCCAATGGGTCCTCTACGGCCATCACCTACGCCATCATGGCAGGCGGCAAGCTATCCTTCTGGGGTGACTTGCAGCAGACCGTGCTGGACTCAGGCAACGACCCTCTGAGGGAGGACACCACCGAAGTCCTTCCGATGTCGAACTACGAGTATGACGGCGAGGCACCTCCCAAAGCACTCGGCCTGGGCTCCATCATGTTCGGCACCGAGCTTGGCGACTACTCGAAGGTCATGGAGGTCTTCTTCAGGCAGGGTAGGGCAGATGGTGAGATTGCCATCTCTGCTCACGTCCCCGAACTACTCAGTGGCAAGATGCGGTTCATAGCTACCGGACAGGCTGCCGAGAAGGCCATCATCGGATGCACAGGGGCAGAGAACCATCTGTACCTCTACGAGTATTACAACCAGGGCACCGAGCGCGTGCAGTCCGCATGGAACACCTGGAAGTTCGCCTCGTGTCAGTCCATCCTGTCAGCCTTCATCGTCTCCCAGACCCTCTACATGCTCGTGGAGTGGTCCTCGGGCTGCACCATAGAGAAGGTGATCCTCAACTCGACCGGCGATGAGTCTACCGCAGAGTTCCCATTGAGGCTGGACCATAGGGTCGACCATACGGACGCCTCGCATGATGGCACCGAGTTCACCCTGGACCTTCCCTACGATGTCCCTGAGGCAGATCGCGGACTGTTCGTGTGCGTCGAGCAAACCACTGAGACCGACGTGTCCCAGCGCGGACGACAGATAGCGTTCACCTGGGAGAGCGACACCCAGATCACTGTGCAGGATACGGACGGGACCAAGGAGTGGTTCTTTGGGTCCGTACCAGTAGCACGCCGGAAGTTCTCCCAGTTCTACGCCCAGGATGCCGATGGCCAGCCCATCATCCATGAGCGCCTGCTGATATCCAAGATGAGGGCCTCGCACAGTAACACCGCGACCTACAAGGCCCTGGTCACCAAGCACGGACCCGTGGTTACCACCGAGGAGTTCACAGGGAGAGTGCTTGGTGACCCGACAGTGGCGAACCAGGAGACGCCCATCGTCACAGGATCGTTCCCTTTCAGTGTAGGTGAGGAAGCCGAGAACGCCGGGGTGGAGCTTGTGAACGACAGCGTGTTCCCCTGCATCTGGACCGCAGCGGAAGTCACCTACGAGCTAACCCTGAGGTCCTCAGCCGGACGGAAACGCGGATGAAGCTGACAGTCGTAGATGCACAGTTCGCCCACCTTCTCCCAGTGCTGCCGGACATACGCCACGAGGACCTCCATGAGTGGTACGCCGCTTCTGGAGGCCCCTTCCTGCCAGCCGCCAAGCGGACCATCGACACTGGGGCCTACAAGCGGGTGGCACTTGGGGAGGACGGCAAGGCTCTATGCTTCTGGGGATGCGACCGGGGATACGTCTGGTTGTTCGCCACCAAGGCAGCAGTGCCCCTGGCCCTCTCACTCCATCGTATCCTGAAGCCCGAGCTACAGAAGATGCTCGACATCTGGCCAATACTCCAAGCCATCTCTTGCGCCTCCAACGAGGTCCATCACGACTGGCTCAAGTGGCTGGGCTTCGAGTGCATGGGGAGCATGTGGTCAGGACCTCGCGGCTTCCCCTTCAAGCTCTTTGTAAAGGACACCACGCAATGTGCGTAGCAGCACTAGGCATCGTCGCGTCCATAGCCCAGTCAGTGGTCTCCTTCGGGGCGGCACAGGCGGACTACAACGCGAAGGCCCAGCAGTACAAGCAGAACTTCCAGAACGCCATCTCATCAGGCCGGGATGACCAGTCGCAGATACAGCTACGCTTCCTTGAGGAGCAGCAGGCCGCCACCCAGAAGCAGCAACAGAACGTCATCGAGGGTGCTGAGATAGGTGCGGAGGCGGAGAACTCGGCAGGTGCAGCAGGCGTAGCGGGTATCTCCGTCAATAACATCCTCACCGGCATCTCCAGGAAGGTCTCCCAGAAGGTAGCTGCGGATAAGACCAACTACCTCAACACCGTGGCCCAGCTTGGGCAGAAGCTCAAAGGCACCGAGACCACCATGCAGAACCAGATTAACTCCGTCCAGAAGCCCGTGAAGCCCAACCCTCTCGGCTTCATCCTCCAGGGCGTTGGCGGCGCACTCAAGGCGGCAGGCTGATGGCTAGAGCAGCAGTACGGAAGGTCTCGGCACCCAGCGCCATCACACCAGTCGCAGAGCCGGTCAGCAGCTACGTCCGACCAGCAGACCCTGCAAGGTCATCCTTGTGGCAGGTCGCAGATGGTCTCGGAGCACTGGACAGCGGCATCAGAGGCTTCATGTCAGGCCGCAAGGGCGACCAGGACAAGCTCGATGCGGCTCGGGGTGAGGCCAACTTCAACCGGGACAACGCGCCGTCCTGGGGAGTGGCTGTTCGCAACGGCACCGTGTCAGCCAATGCGTCCCCAATCTTCCAGCAGTCCTGGAAGGCAACCCTGGGAAACCTCACCGGGCTCAAGCTGCGGTCATCCTTCAACGAGGCATACAGCAACTGGGATGGGCGGAACACGGCGGGTGAGGCTGGCTTCCAGGAGTTCCTTGGAGGCTTCCTCTCCGAGAACCTGGACGGCATCGATGACCCATACGTCCTTCAGGGACTCAACCCTCACGTCAACGACCTCCTGGAGAAAGGCTACAGCGCCTTCTCCGTGGAGCGAGACAAGCATGACCGCCAAGGCCGCGTTGACGACTCTATGGAGACACTCAACTTCGCCATCGACGAGAGCTACAAGCAGGGGGAGGCGTCACCGACAGGAACCAACTACGATGAGGCCTGGGACATCGCGGTTGCCTTGCGCGATGATGCCATTACGACAGGCACCCGTGAGGAGGACTACGACCCCTTCATGGCGAAGACCATACTGCTGCGGGCCGAGGAGTCGAACGACCTGGAGCTAGTGGCTCTGCTCGACCGCACCCTCCCTGGCCAGAAGCATCCCATGTCGCACAACCTGGATATCAGGACGGCGAGGGACCAGACCATCAATCGCATCGAGGCCAACATCGCGTCCAACGAGACGACAAGGGCCTCCGAGCGCACCAAGGCCGACAAGATCAAGGCCGATGCGTTCACACTCCAGGCCGTCACCCATATCGCCGGGGACCCTAACGTGGTCTTCGATGAGGAGTTCCTTACGCAGTTCGGAGCAGTCGAGCCGGAAGCCATTGCCAAGATACAGGACTGGCGCACCAAGCTCTCGGAGCAGGGCGAGGTGGAGACCCAGACGGAGGTGCTGGCAATGTACGCTGACATCTCCAGTGGGGCTGGTACGGCGGACATCATGCAGTGGCTAAGCCAAGGCCGCATCACCACCGGAAGCACACTCAATGCCATGCTAGACCGGGCCGAGAAGTTCCAGTCTGCAAGGACCGAGGGCAAGGGCATCCTGGTGAGCCGTGGTGCCAACGAGGAGCGCAAGCTCATCCAGAACCAGACCGGCGCTGGAACCTTTGACGTATTCGGCAACAAGGGTCTCAACGAGGTCGGCATCGCGGCCATCGCAGACTTCGACACGGCACTCATAGAGTGGGAGGAGGAGAACCCGAACGCCTCCGCCCTGGAACGACGCAAAGCCGTATCGGAGACCGGGGAGGACATCCGGAAGTACATCACGCCCTCGAAGATGACGGATAAGTCTGGTTCCTACAACCCGGACGGGGAGCCAACAGCAGAGCTTGAGCCGGAACCCGGAGTGGTTGCACCAGAAGCCCCCATCGAGCCAGAACCGGAAGCACCACCAGAGGAGCCCGCCAAGGAGACTGACACGCGGCCCATCTGGGAGATACCCTTGGAGGAGCAGGACGACACCATCAAGCAGCGTATCGAAGACGGTGCGGCAGCGAAGGGCATCCCTCCTGAGGAATACTACAAGGCCATGACGGACATCTACCGCAAGTCCGTCGAGAAGCACGAGGCGGAGCAGAAGGCTGACCCGGAGGTTACGCCCCAGGCTGATCCCATCTCATTCTCACCCGAGGAGGTTCCCCAGGAGCAGAAGGACAAGCTGACTGAGTTGCTCCGCAACCCCCCCAAGACCTTAGCGGAGATAAAGGGTCCAACTGAGCCCATCCTGGAACTCATCGGCTTCACCGAGGGAACCGACAAGGGCGACAGCTACAACGAGAGCCTCGGCTACGGTGCCTACACTAACGGGGACGTGGAGCTTACCTCCATGACCCTGAAGGACATCGACAAGCTCCAGACGAAGATGCTCAAGCATCCGAACAACAAGCTCAACTCGTCGGCGCTGGGTCGCTTCCAGATCATCCGCACGACCCTCCGCAAGATCAAGAAGCAGATGGGTCTACCGGACGATACCCTGTTCACACCTGAGGTCCAGGACAAGATGGCTCTGCACCTCCTGAAGGGCAGGGGCCTGGACAAGTGGCGTGCTGGCAAGATGAGCGACAACGCCTTCGTGAACGCCCTCGCCAAGGAGTGGGCATCACTACCAACAACGTCCGGGCGCGGCCACTACAAGGGCCAAGGCGTCAGGGCAACCCCTAAGCAAGTGCTGAAGGCCCTCAAGGTCGACGGCAAAGAGAAGGACGCATAACATGGGCCTCTGGTCTAACCTCAAGTCACTATTCGCAGCAGAACCTGAAGTCTGCCCAACGCCACAACCTCAGCCTCAGCCTCAGCCTCAGCCCGAGGTTCCAGTGCAGGTGGTTGGTGATGACCCTAAGCCGACAGTCGTGCTGCCGGAGAGGATTACGGACCCCTTTCACGTCTATCGCCCGATGTTCGACCTTATCGGGCACACCGAGGGAACCGACAAGGGTGACGGCTACAACGAGACCCTGGCATACGGCAAGCTGACAGGCGGCGACGTGAACCTCGTAGGTATGACCCTCCGGGACATCGACAAGCTCCAGACGGCCATGCTTCGGCACCCAGCCAACAAGTGGAACTCGTCGGCCATCGGGCGCTACCAGATCATCAGGACCACCCTGCGTGGCCTCAAGCCTACCCTGAAGCTCTCTGACGATATGCTCTACGGCGAGAACATGCAGGACATGCTCTGCCTCCAGCTTCTCAAACGTCGTGGCATCCAGGGCTGGCTCGCCGGTAGTCGGTCGACGAACAGCTTCCTCAACCAACTCGCCTTGGAGTGGGCCTCGCTGCCCAAGCCAGATGGCAAGGGTGCCTACAAGGGCCAAGGTGGACAACACAGTGTCGCCCTCGTCCACGCAGCACTCACAGAGGTCCGCAAACGGGCCGAAGGATAATACGTCATGGAACAGTTCGATCCGGACCTCCTGGAGCAGGCCTTCGAGGAGACCAACAGACAACTTCCAGATGCGGCTCCCTCAGAGGAGGCTCCGGACGAACGTGGCGTCTATGGTGCCATAAGCGACGGTGCAGCATCCATCGCGACGGGAGTTGCCAAGGCTGGCTTCGAGACCGTGGACTTCGCCGGGGAGCTATTCGGTGACGGTCCCACCAAGCAAGAAGACAAGTGGCAAATCCGAACGGCCATCGAGGCAGAGGACGAGCGTCTCACCGAGGACAGCACCGTCAACTCTCTGGCCTCAGGCATCGGACAACTCGGGGCCGGTCTCGTAGGCTTCGGAAAGATCATGGGTCCCATCAAGGTAGTCCGCAAGGCTGCCAAGGCTGCCAAGGAGGTCGTCAAGGCCTCAGCCGCAAGTGCAGTCGTACTGGACCCGCACGAGGAACGCTTCGCTGACCTCATAGAGGGCTACCCGGCGCTCGAAGGACCCGTCCTGGACTTCATGCAGGCGGACCCAGGAGACAGCACAGCCGAGGGACGCCTAGCCAACGCCATCGAGTCCATCGCCATCGACACAGGTGCTGGTGCAGTCTTCATGCTTGCCGCCAAGGCCATCAGGTCCCTACGCAGCGGAGACAAGGCGGCGGCGGCAAAGGTCATCAAGCAACTGGAGAAGGAGCAGGCGGCACAGGCAGCGGCCAAGGGCGAGCTTCCCCTCGCACCAGAAGTTGACGACACGGCGAGGCTCGAAGCGGCTGCTTCTGGCGTCTCACAGGAGGCTGATCTAGCTAGGATCGAAGCTGCCACCAAGAGCATCGCAGCCCCTGGGAGCGCCACCAAGGCGACCACAGGTACTCAGGCTACCGCAGCACACAAGGGGGCCGCCGAGGCTACTGGTGGGGCCGGGGCGAGCACCCAGGAGCAACTCACAGGAGGCCAAGCAGCCGACGTAGGCGTCAAGCCAGATGAGTACGGCGTCCGGGTGCTGGACATATCTGATGATGAGATCAGCGACATCGTTCTTCTCACCAAGGAGGACACCGAGGAGATCGCTCGGCACGGTAGCCGGGAAGCTGCCATCGCGTCTGGCTGGAAGTTCAAGCAGGGCGTTCCGCTACCCTGGCAGAAGCTCCGGTCGTCCGACGACGTGCAGGCCTTCATCAGCAGGACCACGCAGATACTCAAGAGCCGCTTCACCGAACGCAAAGGTGGCTCGATACTGACCGACAAGGCCGTCAACGACCTCGTGAACGAACGCGCTGAGGCCTTCAACGAGGACCCGGCGACCATCATGGGCGAACTCGTCCAGGCTGGTGAGGGCGCGGCTGACATGGTGGCGAACATGGAGGCCTCCCTTCGCATCGGGCAGGCCATGATGAACGACGCCACGCGGCTCTCGAAGAAGATCGGCGGAGGTGACTTGACGGAGTTTGGTGGGAACCTGGACCTTGCCACTTCGGAACTCAAGGCGAGGGTGGCGGCGGCAGTCGACGTATTGGCTTCCGGTCAGTCCATCCTCTCCAACTCCGGTCGGGCTCTGAGGCGTGCTCGTGGCCAGTTCAAGATCACGGCGCAGGGAGTTGCCAGCATCAAGGACATGGACCCCAACAAGCTCCTCCGGGTGATGCAACTGGCTGAGGGTGACATGCGGAAGATCAAGATGATCGCGGACCCTCACTGGGTGAAGAAGCGGATGGATGATGTCACATGGCATCTCACCAACGGCCTCTTGTGGCTCTGGCCTACCCACCTCGTCAACACCACCACCAACCTCTACATGGCAGCAGCACGTCCAGCCGAGAAGCTACTCGGTGCCAACATCGCCAAGTTCGGCAGCATGGACCCAGGGCGTCGGGCGCAACTCACCAAGATCAGCAAGCAGGCTCGCCTGGAGTACGTCTATACGGTCACCTCCATCGGGGACGCATGGCACAACGCCTACGAAGCGTTCATGACGGGTGACTCGAAGCTGGCACCATACAACACCGAGTGGTTCGATGGGTCGACTACCGGACATGGACAGAACGTCGTGCCGTGGAGGAAAGCCGACAGCCTTGCAGGGACTACCGAGAACGGGTGGCTCGCAGCCAAGGCCAAGGACATCTACAAGTTTGGCGTCGGGATGCCTACCCGCGTCCTCGGCACGATGGATGAGTTCTTCAAGACCGCCCGGTATCGCGCCGTGGTGCAGTCCCGAGCAGCCGTGGAGGGTGCCGACCGTGGGCTCAAGGGTCCTCAACTGAAGGCATACATCCAGCAGCAGCTAGACAAGGCCATCGACCCATCTACCGGAAGGGGCCTCGATCCGTCTGCCATCCGGGAGGCACAGATCGCCACCTTCCAGAGTGAACTCAACTACGACTCATGGACTGGCGCTCTAGGCAAGACCATGCAGACGGCTCGGAGGCAGTTCACACCTCTGGCCATCGTCCTGCCCTTCGTGAAGACCCCAGTGAACGTCCTGAGGTACGGCGTCAAGATGACCCCAGGCCTCAACATGCTCCAGAAGGAGTTCCAGGACGCTCTACTCGACACGAAGAACCCCGAAGCACAGGCCCACGCCATCGGTCAGATGACACTAGGCTCACTCGCACTTGGTAGTGCAGCCGTCATGGTGGCCGAGGGAAGGTTCACTGGTGGTGGACCGAGCGACGTGAAGCTCAAGCAGGAACTGATAGCCACCGGCTGGAAGCCCTACTCGGTAGTCACGAACAACGAGGACGGCTCCAAGAACTACTACCAGCTTGCCCGGTTCGACCCGGTAGCGATGGTCATGGGTATGACTGCGGATGTCATCGAGGCATACCAGAAGGACCCCGAGGGAGACTTCATGCCTGCCATCGGGGCTATCACAGTGGCTCTCGTCAAGAACATGGGTGAGCGCACCTTCCTGCTTAACCTGAAGCAGTCCTTCGATGCCATCGCGGACCCGGAGGACAACTTCAACAAGTGGGCCGGTCGTATCGTCGGCAGTGCCCTCCCAATGTCCTCCCTCATGCGTGGACACAACCCCGACCCGTGGCTTCGTGAGGCTCGTGGCTTCGTGGACAGCATTGTGCGTGGCGTTCCGGTCCTCAGTGAGGGCATGGCGAAGAAGATGGATGTCTTCGGTGACCCCATCGAGCGTCACGTAGGCATCGTGGATCGGCAGGAGCAGGACCCGGTAGAGGCGGAACACAACCGCATCATGATCGAGACCGACAAGGGCATCGGCAAGCCTAACCCGAAGTTCCAGGGAGTGGACCTCAGGGAGTTCAAGCTGGCGAACGGACAGTGGGCCTACGAGCGGCTCCAGGAACTCTCCGGTCACCTTCCAGGGGAGCCAAGCCTGAAGTCCATGCTGAAGGAACTTATCGAGACCGAGGGCTACCAGGACATGGGCGACGGGGAGTCGTCGATCAAGGGCACACGCCTCAACGCCCTGGCCATGATGACCGCAAAGTATCGCAAGGCGGCACAGGGCGTACTCAAGTCCGAGAACCCGGAACTCGTGGCACTCATCGGGGAGCGACAAGGACGGGCAGCAGACGCCATCAAGGCTAACCAAGCCAAGCGACAAGAGGAGGCTCCGGGCAAGCAGATCATGAAGGCCCTGGGGCAATAAGGAACACACATGGCACAGAGCTACAACGAGGTGGGTCTCATAGAGCCTACCGACAACATCACCGTGACCTTCGACTTCCTGGACCGCGAGGACGTTTCTGTCACCGTGGATGGGGTGGCGGTGGCTTCCAACAAGTGGAGTTGGGTGAGCGACGGGCAACTTCTCGCCCTCACAGGCTTCCCAGCGGGGACGGCCACAAGGGTACTCCGAACCACACCGGCTGAGGACCTCCAGGGCCTACTCGTAGGAACGGCGGTCTTCGACTACCCGACCATGAACCTCAACTTCACGCAGCTACTCTACGTCCTCCAGGAGAAGGCGGATGGAGAAGCCGAGCGGCAAGCCGTCATAGATGGCCTGGAGTCTGACATCTCAGCAGTCTCGGTGGCACTCGCAGCAGCCGAGGCGGCACAGACCGCAGCGGAGCTTGCAGAGACCAACTCAGAGACCGCAGAGACCGCAGCGGAGCTTGCAGAGACCAACGCGGAGATAGCCTATGCGGCGACACTAGCAGCCCTTGCCGCCGCCGACCTCCCGTCACTCTCAGGCGTATCGGACGGTAAGATACTCCAAGTCTCAGGCGAGGCCTGGGTGGTGTCCGCAAGCGCCATCGGGACGGCAGCCTTCGCTGACACCGGGGACTACGCCACGGCAGCACAGGGTGACACGGCGGACGCTGCCCTCCCGAAGGCTGGTGGAACCATGACGGGTACGCTGGCGATGGCAGACCAGCAGATCGAGAGGCCCGCCATCAAGGACTACGCGGAGATCGGCGCGGCGAAAGGTAGCATGGGGTCTGGAACTACCACCTTCAGCTTCACAGACGGAAACTACCAGAGCTGCACGGTAACAGCCACATGCACCATCGCCCTGTCCAACCCTCCCGTATCCGGGCGTCTCGGCAGCATGACCTTGGCGATTACGAACGGCGGCTCACAGACGGTCACATGGCATAGCAGCATTGAGTGGGTAGGCGATACGCCGCCCGAGATGCTGGCATCTGGTATCGACTGGGTTGAGGTCTGGACCAACAACGGCGGCACGGA
>Ga0222691_1000064_pt1 | contig 46385 bp, 77 predicted proteins | sample AntAcemetage1237_FD_179839 | JGI IMG/M metagenome (GOLD analysis project Ga0222691, IMG submission 179839) | Saline water microbial communities from Ace Lake, Antarctica - #1237 | ecosystem: Environmental > Aquatic > Non-marine Saline and Alkaline > Saline | place: Antarctica: Ace Lake... | reverse complement strand
ACAAATTCTTATTTTGATCAAGACAAATCTCTTGGAACGGTTTGACCAGCCCGCTTTCAATATCTTTTTTAAATTTTTCTACATAGTCTGGTTTGTACATTGAAACTATTTCAGGATAATTTTCATATGCGAATTCTCTAAACCAACCTGAAGAAATTGATGTACATATTTTTCTTAGAGCGATTATAAAACTAGTTCGAGGGGATACATGACCTTGAAATGGGATTTGAGATCTCTCTAAAGCTAATACATAACTCTCTTCAAGAACTCCATATTTTTTTATTTTGTCACTTGTTACATCCCACAAGCTCTTAGAGCATTGAATCTCACCGCCTTGTTCCTTATAGAACATATATGCCGGCTTATCAAGATGCATTACTGATTCATGAACAGTATCATGATCGTATTTGTATGATATTCCGTCTCCGCTAAAGAAACCATTTTTAGACTTATTAAGTTTTGGCCGCGTCTTGGCATATGTCTCCTCTTCTCTTTTTGCAAGCCACTCTTCATCAACTATTGAACATCCAAGATCGTCTTTCAAATAAAAATAGTCTGCCATAGTCTTAAGAAAGAATGGGCTGTTTTTCAAATATTTATGTGAAGACTTTAGCGTAAAAAGCCAATTAAGAGATGGTAGAATGACCTTTTCACCGTAAAAGTCTACTTCTTCTCCACTTACCTTTTTGATCAAATCTTCACCAGAAGAGCCAGGCCAAGCAATTTCTACCTCTGTATTAAATCCGAGCCATCTAGTAAGATACTTAGACCCAGATAAGGGAATTGCTTTTAAATTATTCTTTTTTATAAAATTAGAAAAATCATCAAATGTTGCAATAAAGTCAATATCTTTTGGGCGAGCCCAAGTATCGTCATGATGTTTGGCTGCGAAGCTTCCGACTAGTATCACTCGGTTTTCCCTTTCTCACTTAAACTACTTAACAGTGCTCGGAAGACGATTGCCAACAGTGATAGTTTCTTTAGTTTCCCAAGTTATCATTATCTATTTCTTTTCATTGAGCCCCGCCTCGGACTCGAACCGAGAATATCGAAATTACAAATTTCGTGCCTTATCCATTTTGGCCAACGGGGCTTATTTTAATTTTTGAGCAGGAAACGAGACTCGAACTCGCAACTTTCAGCTTGGAAGGCTGACACTCTACCAATTGAGTTACTCCTGCTTATTTTTTGACAATATCACATAACGATAAAGATGTCAAGATTTTTCGATCTTACATAAATAGTTTTCTGGGATTCTTACTTTATCTTTACCTACAAGAACAGTATAAAGCACCCTAGCGCTAATTTTTATTGCATGTGGGAAAAGATATTTTCCAATCACAATAGCAATTCTACCTCCATACTGTCTTTTTATAGAAATATACTTCCTCATACTATCAAGAGTTTCATCACTAATGTTTACCCTAACGATGTCTCCAATAGAATAAATCCCCTGATCCATACCTTCAGTCATAGCTTCAGAAGATTTTCTCAAATCTTCATCAAACATTTTTATGTAGTTATTTTTTATATTATTTTCACAATATGACCTATATAAGTCATCTGTTGAATATATGTAACCCACACTATATTTTACTGGAAAATAACTCCAATGTTTTATCGTCTGACAAACCTTTTGGGACATGATCAAATAACTCAAGCCTCTGTTCGATTTCCCAAATTTCATCATTCAGTTCGCCTATTACCTCTTCAGAAACACCAGCAGCTTCATCATAAGATGTTGCCAATGATTCGTACTCTGAGACTTCTTCTTCTAGTTCGGAAATCTTATCTTGAGTGGCTTCTTCTTCTTCTAGTTCGGAAATCTTATCTTGAGTGGCTTCTACCAACCCAGAGTACTTATCTGCTTGAGATTGAGATTCATCCATTTTTGTCTTTTCAATAGAAAAGATTTTTTTTATTTCATCAAGCCGTCTGACAAGAAGTACAGCATCTGCTTCTTTAATTTCAAGTTCATCCATCTTTTGGCCAAGCAATTGTTACTATGGGGGCTCGATCGCAAATCCACGTCATCAAAACAATAGGTGAGACAAGAATTGAAACAACTCCATTTAAAATAAAGGTTACTGATTTATTAAATACATTCATTGGTCGGCCCTGTGGGATTTGAACCCACATATACACGCTTTATAAGAACGCTGCGTTCACCAGATTTCGCCAAAGGCCAATATGTTACTTTATTAAGATTTTCTATAGGGAACAAAGAGGAACTGTGTAGCGTTGTGGTTGCCCCTTGCCGTGTGCCGCACAGTTGATTTCGAAATAGTCAGGGACGGGCGAGTCGGACCAGAATTTGACTTTCGACGTAGGGGTCGTTTTTATGAGGATTTCTTGCAGACCTTTGTATTTGGCCGTTTGGGGTGTTCCGCCGTCGACCGTTTGCTAAAGAAGTTTCTACGTTGCATCACCGCAGCATTGTACTACAGCTTCTCAACAGTGTCAATAGGTTTTTTTCTTGGAAAAAATTTGTATCTCATTATCAACAGTAAGGAAAAAACATTTATAAAAGAATATGTTATCAATGGAATTGATAGCATTTCTAGCAATAGATATACAATCATAAGAACTTGACCTGCGAACCAAAGCCAAAGAAATGCTTTAGATAGACCATTGGCATTTCCATTAATGTAGCACTTATGTACTTGTGGAAATGTTCTCAAAACCAACAAAATTGTTGCAACCCAACCAATTACCTCACCCATACAACATTATATCATATGAGTCAAATTGGTCGATTTTATCCTTGTTTCCTTCAGTTCTTTGATATGACCATTGCAAAGTTGACGATACTCAAATTCACTCGCAGGCTTTGCACATATTCTTTCCACAACACTTCCGTCAACCAAGAGACACCAGTCGCACTTATTACCTTTTCTCTTGTTCATAAGGTTATAATATCATATTTGCGATTCCGGTAGGACTCGAACCTACGCGACAGAGGTTAACAACCTCCAGCTCTACCAACTGAGCTACGGAATCATTATGTTCGGAGAATGAGGGAATCGAACCCATCGGACCCCGTTAGGGGTCGATCGCTTAGCAGGCGATTGTAGAAAACCAGCATCTAGATATTTATATTTCATGGAAAAAGAAATAAAAACAAAATTCGAACCAAAAGATCGTTTTAGATAGACTTTCAACATTGAAGGAATCGACACCTTTCTTCTCAAAAGAGTCGAAAGACCAAAATTTGTAAAATTCAAAGGATTTCAAAATATTAAATTTGAAATATATGATTGTATTGACCCATCAGGATCGAAACAAATTATGAAATGGATTAATGATGAGACTAATCGGGACGGATTCATTTCCCTTCTTGATAGAAAAGGAAAAGAAGTTGAAAGGTGGGAGTTTGAAAAGCTCTCTATTGAAACTGTTGATTTTGGAATTCTTGACTATGAAGGATTGTCTCGACCTATAGAAAGTGACTCTTCTACCTGTTACAACAAAGAAAAAATTGAAACTACAACATCGTTGACAATTGTTGTTGAATGCTCCTATAAAGGACTAGTTCTAAAGTAGCTCCAAGGGTAGGACTCGAACCTACATATTACGTGTTAACAGCACGTTTCATTTCCAATTATGATACCTTGGAATGGTCCACACGGTAGGAATCGAACCTACCTAAAACACTTTATCAGAATGTCACCTCGACCAGTCAGTCTCGTGTGGATGTGGGCCTTTCACCCTTTACACTGATTGGTTACAGTGTCGGAAGTTAAACTCTGGATAATACCACCAACTTCTAATGCTATTTGCAGGGCATGAAGGAGTCGAACCCTCAGCTTCTGATTTGGAGTCAAAAATGTTTCCATTACACCAATGCCCTATGTTGTGCTTTAGCCAGGATTCGAACCTGGATGTACTCCAATATTTCAGGATACTCTTTACCAATTAAGTTACCAAAGCATGTTGCGGAAGGTGAGGGGGTCGAACCCATCAAGGCTTTTTAAGGCTCGTCCGGGTTCAAACCGGGTGCAGTCGCCAGCTATCTGCTTGACCTTCCGTATGTTAATTTTTTTGATCGATATGTCAATGTCTGGGAATGACAATTTGGACATAGCAATTCAAGATTACTTATAGAGTGATCGTGGCTTACTCCATTAATGTGATTCAATTCTAAAGATATTTTCTTATTTTGCCACGATGAAATATTGCAACATTCACACATATATTTTTTTAGACCTTCTTTGACTAGTCGTTTTGATAATTTCGAAGTCGGATATTGAGGATGCTTTCCACCTAATATATCATTTAGTGGAATTTTTACTCTATTATGACTTGTTTTTGGATTGTATAGACCATGTTTTTCAGCGTACTTTTTGAATGTTCTTCGATCAACACCCAGAAATATGCTCGCTTCTCCCATTGTTTTTGTTTCTTGAATAGCTCTAAGTATTTCTTTATGAGAAAAGTGTTTTTCCATAGAAGGATTATACTAGATCTATTCGCGGAAGGGGTGGTGAGATTTGAACTCGACATTATACACATTCAAAGTGTGCAAACTTACCAATTAGTTTACACCCCTATATTTTTCTTGTTCTAACTATTCTATTATAAAAAAACTTTTTGAGCACACACCGAGATTCGAACTCGGTCTTTTACATTGGCATTGTAATATGCAGCCATAAACATCTTGCATGCAAATAAAAAAACTCAGTAGCTTACAAACATTCCGCGTATTGTCGGCGGTGTCTGTTGCCTGAAGGGCTGAGTACCTCCTGGATCCTTAATTTGGAATCGAACCAAAATCAGTTGAATCAGAACCAACTGTGTTAACCGTTACACCATTAAGGAACAGCTTGCCTTGTTTGTTTTGGCCAGATCGAAAAGGCGAAATGATCTGGCTAAATATTAATGGTCCACTGCCCTTGACCAATACCAGTTCCCACGCAACTTCTTGAGCTGCATGTGGAAATAGATGTTGTCACCGACGTGAACATAATAATAACTATATCACATGACACGTAAACATGTCAAGTTTATTTTTTATCTGCAAGAGAATTCTCTTGTCTTTCTTCTTTTCGCTGCTTTTTAAGCTGATCTAGATACTCTTGTTTTTCACGAGATTTTCTGTAAGCAGAATCAAGAGAAAACCACTCTTCCTCTTCCTCTTCTGACACGCCAGGCTCAGGCTTAGGCTCAGAAACACCAAATATATGTTTAAATATTCTATCTTGTGTTTGATCAGCAGTAGCTACTTCTTCTCTTTCTTCATCAGAAAAGCCAGCCATTTGCTTAAAGATGCGGTCTCGCTCTTCGTCAGCAGCTTTTTGCCAATTTTCAAGAAGTCGTGAAATGATATTTTCAACAAGATTCATTTTTTATCCCATTCCGAAAAAAGAAGCTAATTTACTAGTTTTCTTCTGTTGTTGCGGAGGAATTTGTTTGCGAGAATGAGCCTGTCTCTTCTTTGGAGCACTTCCTCTATCAGACAATAGTTGAGCGGCAGCCTTTTCAACTTCAGAAGCCAAAGAAGGATTGAGACCCTTTTGTTTCAAAATTTCAGCTACCTTTCCTCTAATAAGAGTTTGAAACTCTTGCTGGCTCATATAGGAAAGTTCATTTCCCTTTACTGTTATAAGAAAGTTAGCAACAGCACTGGCTAAAGACCTTGCATTGTCTCTTGATTCAAGAACAACCAAAGTCCACGCATATTCTTCTCTAATTAACTTTCTAAGTTCTGATTCCATTATGAGCATATTACTAAATATGCTTTAGAACAAGATATCTTTAGTACTAGAGACAGGAATCGAACCTGCTATAAACAGAATATGAGCCTGTCGCCTCTCCATTTGGCTTCTCTAGCATGTTAGCAGAACTTGGAATTGAACCAAGGAAGCCAAGCTTATGAGACTTGGTTAGGAGCCAGCACCTTTTCTGCGATAATATTTATAAGTATATATTACTTTAGTTTTTCAACTTGTTTATCTATTTTTTGAACATCTTGCTCCATCACCTCTATTTTTCTTATCAGTTCTTCCTTTTTTCTTTTAGGCGATGGTGCTGATGGGAGCTTTTTCTTTCTTTTTTTGCGAGCAGGTACCTTATCAACAACTATGATTCTAGCACCTGTTTCTTCATTTGGTAAATCTGGGATATATTCTTCTTTTGGTAGGTCTAATAAGATTGGTTTCTCTGTTTCTACCTCATCTAAGTCTTGAACTACTTCAGGACTCGACTCAATTGCCTCTGTCTTGTCAATACTAATATCTGCTTGGCAAGAATATAGTGCAATACTAGTCGCTATTACGAAGAATTTGCTTGATTTCATTTAGTGATCCCTTTAAGTTGTCTAAATTTGTGTTTAGTTTTGCTAGCTCAACAGCATGATCTTGAGACTTGGCAGCCTGTATTTGTAGCACACCAATGTCCCTTTGTTGAATTTTTACTTCTGTAGAAAGATTCCATACCCAAACTAGAGCCGGAATTGCAACAATGGACAAGCCCTTCCAGACTAAATCCATTATCGATCTTGTATTAGAATTGGCTTTATCAGGCACAATTCTAAATATAGATTTTAATTAGTTAAAACAACCAATTATTCCATTGATCTGGAACTTCTTCGGTATCATACGTTTGATAAAACGTTTTGATGCTAGGGTATGAAGGCTTGTTTATAAGTCTCATATTTGCCTGCTTAGGTGTTCTATCAGCTTTGAATGTATTGCAATCCCTACAACAAGAAACAATATTATTCCAAGAAGTTCGCCCACCTAATGACTTAGGAACAACGTGGTCCATCGTTAAGTCTTTGTAGCTACAGGATTCACCACAGTATTGGCAGGTCTTATTGTCCCTAGAGTACAAATTGGCCCTTGAGAACTTCACTTTCATAGGACCAGATTTTGAAGCACTTCTTAGTCTAATAACAGCTGGAGCCTTGTATTCGATATTTCCTTCTTCATTTTTCCAAACAATCCAGTCATAAGATTCCAATACATCAACCTTATCTAGGTATTGCATGCAGATCGCACGCTCCCATGAAATTGCCTTGATGGGCTGATATCCTTGATTAAGTAATAGTGTTCTCTTGCTCATCCTTCATTCCAAACTTTTTTGCCTCGTGAGGCAACACCGACCCCGTGACGACCAACACCTTGTCGACCCGCTCGGTGGGCTGGCAATGTGTAAACAGTAATAGGAACATGTATCGTTTCCATTATTATAGACTCAATCTTGTCCCATTCACCTCCCGCCAACCCAGCTCCGATTCGTGGAAGATGCAAGCTCGGTTTCTTATGGTTTCCTATAATCTCTTGAGACTTTTCTAAGCCGAGCCGAATCGCGTCATACCTAATTGGTGGAATATGCTTCCCATCTGGATCTACTGACCCATATCCGTCTTGTCCAACTAAGTTTATAACGACAATATCCTTTTCTACTGGTATTACCTGAATCTTTCCCAAGCCTTCCCTAAGCTCTTGTGGGCGCTCTTGTGCCCACTTTCTATACATTAGCTCTGGCATCCCCCATCGCTTAGATAGGGCTAAAACAAAGCCAGCCCCCCAACCTCCTCTATTATTCGCTACGTGTAGAATAAATTTCATTCCTTCACCTTGAGGATGGGTTGCGTCACCAATAATGTAGCTAATTTTTTCTTGAGTCATATAGTCCTTTCTTTATAATACAGCATGAAATTCAATTTGTAGAAATTCTAGGATAAAGAAGTCTATCTATTAGATCATATGTATCGTCGTATTTGAAAATGGAATAGGTCATATTGTCTATATTTTCATTCACCAAAGCTTCTGCTAATGGCAAATCATTTCCCCTATCACGTATTTGATCTCCAAAAAATGAAATGGGCTCGTTTCCATACTTTTCCCTAAGCCAACCTAGTACTTGAGACTTATTTTTTCCACGTACAGAAATATCTATAGAAATTTCGCCACCAATTGATGCCTCATATTCTGGCATGATTTTATTGATATAGTCAACGAAATCTACCCTTTCTGAATATATGGAATCCCAACTTACATACTGTTTTCGAACAGATTCATTAACGGTTCTACCACACGCAGAAACATTCAAAACACCAATTCTTGGTTCAATAAAGTTTCTTGCTTTATGTGGAAATGTAGATTTTGCCACAAACTCAGTACATGCCAAAATAAGCTCATCGCTCCAGTCGGGATTGTTCTCATAAGTTGCGGATAACTGAGTCTCACTATTGTTTTGATAAAGAGCATTCCCTAAACAACAAAATACTCCTTCAAATCTATCTAGAACATTGTCTCTTAATTGTTCTTTTACTTTATGGAGATCAGATCCAGTTACGAAAAACACCTTATGATTTTTAGAAAAATCTGTAAGAATCTGATCATGCCAAATTTGTATTTTTTGTCTCGGAGCGGTTAACGTTCCATCTATATCAAATAAATAAATCATCTCAGTTACAAAACCTCGATACACAGTAACACTAGATTATTTGATTGTCAAGATCTATTGTAAAGATGATAGGGATCGAACCTACATATCGCGTTGAGGGCGCCTACCACAGTGTCAACCACTGCTGCTCTCCTTTTTTTTGGCATACATCTTTATTTGGGAAAAGGGGGATTCGAACCCCCAAACACTTAATTTTGAATCAAGCCGCTCGGCCAATTGGCGTATAATCATCTTTCTCCAATCTGGGGGCTTCATCAACAGTCGTATTTCCAATAGAAACAACAGTAAAGTCTTTTGACCAAACTCCATCTTCTCCCTTTAGGGAAACAAGATGTCCAACCTTTGCATTTTTTGAAGGTATCCACGAAACTGTTTCAATAACGCTTCCCAACTCTTCCCTTCGGAGTCTTGCTTGTCTGTATGTTGTATTTTTAGCCATTTCTTAAGAAGGAACAAAATGTCCCCGGGGTGTTTATCGGGAATCGAACCCGAATCTTTTGCGTCACAAGCAAATGTGTTAACCGTTATACTATAAACACCATATTGTTTTTATTTTTTAATAAGAGCCAATCCAAGCCCCTGATCGTCATACATGATTGCCACATTTTCAACACCATGTTCCGTTATGTATTTCAAAAGTTTTTTAAGTTTTTTTCCTCTAATATCTTGTGTGTCATCACTCCAAATCCATTCTTCGTTGTATATTTCTTCCAATTCCATATCTTATTCTCTTATTTGTCCCACCTATCGGAATTGAACCGATACTATTCTATTCTTCAAACAGACGTTTTACCATTAAACTAAAGTGGGATATTTGTACTGAAGGCTAATTATGCCCAACCTTCCATGTCTTTTCTTCCTTTTTCCATTGCTTCTTCAATTTTTTTCTCTGACCCTTCTTCAGAAAACCCTTTTTTCATTAGCCTTTCTTTTACTATTTTTTTTAGATGAAAATTGCTCAATTCTAATTCTTTCGTTGCCTTTTGAAGATCTTTTAAGTTTTTCATATTGCCCAGGAAGGGATTCGAACCCTCATGTCATAAGACCACACGTTCTAAGCGTGCTGCGTAAGCCATTCCGCCACCTAGGCTTGTTTCTATTTTGCTTTTGTAAAAATCATATCAATATAATCTATTGTAAAAATATCTCCTGTTTTTTCTGGAATTCTTGTACGAAAAAACGTTTTCGGTCTTTTTGGCTGACTTGCTGTCCAAATATGTTTTTCATACTTGACAGCCAAATCTCTCAACTCTTTATAAAACTCTCTTGTTTTTTCTAAATCTTCTTTCATCTTCTGAATTTTTGTTTTCCTATTTTTTTGGTGGGCAGGGTGGGATTCGAACCCGACATATGATAACACCACGGTTTTACAGACCGCTACCTTTCCCAGAAGGTCTCCTGCCCATTAGTTTTACGTGTCGGGATAAGAGGATTCGAACCTCTGACTTTTCGCTCCCAAAGCGAACGCTCTACCAAGCTGAGCTATATCCCGTTATTGTTTATTTAGTAAAATGTTCGGGAATATGGGAGTCAAACCCATCGCCTCTTGATCCCAAATCAAGCGTCGCATCCCGCGACTCATTCCCGTTCTATGCACCCAGTAGAGGATTCGAACCTCTAGACTCAACATTCGTAGTGTTGTGTGATTCCAGTTTCACCAACCGGGCATAGTGTGTCTTCAGTTTTGGCGCCGTGGAAAATCTAGAGTTTTAGGGTTTCTAGACCAATTAAGATCCACAGCGCGGTGTATGACGGAGATACAACGGCAAGGGGAGGCTGCTAAAGCTATATAACTTTAGTCCTTTGATTCCTTGATGTGTACCTGCAACGATCATGTTTCAATACTACTACATCTAAGTATGGTTTGTCAAGTTAAATTCTCACTTTTTTGAAGAGAAATCATTTATGACAATTGTTTTCCATAAATTTTCATAAACTCTTCATAAACTGACAAGGTTTTTTCAGCATTTGCTTTTGCTTCATCTTGAGTTAGTCTATCAGAATTGTAGGAATTCCATTCAAGTCCCAAAAGATAAGATCTGTATCTAGATAGATCGATTGATAGTGCTGTAATAAAGTCGTAGAAATCTCTTGCACTAACTTCAGAAAACATAGGATCGTCTTCATTCATTTTTAGTAAATTTTTCAAAACACTCTGTATTGACACATAAGCTGGGTTGATAAATTTATTCACCCATTCCTTATATGGCTTTAATGTTTTTTCCTTAAGTGCTTTTTTATAATGCTTAGCGATCTCTGGGCTTGCTTGTCCAATAATCCAATTCAATTCATTCAAAGTAAAATCTTCCGCCTTTAAGTCGTCATCATTTGTGGTTTCAATGTCAAGATCAAGTTCTACTATAAGCTTAGTTATATATTTGTGATATTTTTTTACTGGCTTATTATTTTCCTTACCTTTTGCTTGTGTTATAACATTGGAACGTAATGTCATTGTAACATGAGGTTTTCTTCTCTTATCCCTTAAGCTCACAAGTGTTCCACCACTGAGGTCATTACCACAATGGCCCATCATTTTTTCTTCATAAGCACAAGATCCAGAATTTAGATCAATCCAATATGAGCCATCAGGAAAAGTCATCAGAATATCTCCACTTACTTCAGACTGCTCAGCCATTTCGATCGCAGGCACTTCAGTTGGATTTACTCCCAATTTTTTTGATTTTTCGAGAATAGAGAGAAGCTTCTTTCCATTTCCCATTCTAAAAAGAATTCGAGTTTCTTGTTTGCTGTATGGCTTTTTTATGCTCTGTAGCATATCTGGGCGGTTAGCATATGAAAAAAAAGACTTAGCAAGCCAATAGCTATGCTTTGGATCTAAATCATGAAAAAAGTTAGCTGCATCACTACTAAATCCAAGCTTCTTAATGTTTCCACGACTATCTTCTAGTAATAGTTCGCCAATATATTCTTTTAGAATTGACATCTAATCGACCGATTAGCTTATCCACCTCACCCAGCATTTAGGGAAAGCATCTCTTCTTCATCTTCATCATCAGAAGACGGGATTCCCAACATAGGATCTTCTTCTTCAGGAGCATCGATTTCTCCACCGAGAACAACTTCTGCCTCTACATCACCACCACCGTAATCATCGTACTCTCCATATCCCATATCCTCTTCAGCACCAAGAGCTTGTTGAAGAGACATTGAGGATGGATTTGTCATTTGCGGTTTCTGTGTCATGACAGGCATTCTTTCTCCACTATCAGGCATTGGAGTTGCTCCATGTTGCTGAACGGCAAATGCTGTTGATCGATACTCAAGATACTGTTTTACATCATTCATAGACTGAGCAGCTTTAGAAACTTTATCCTCAATCCAATCTTCTAATTCTTCATGATTTTGAACCATGCTCATAACAGCACCAGAGAATTCGTGTATTTTAGCAAGATTCTGCATAAAAACCTCAATTCCATCGCCCTCTCCACAACCACAGGTTTCTAATAGCATTTTTTCGAAATCATTGTTATTCATATTGATAAATATAGCTTTGCTCAAGCTATATGAGGCTCTAGAATTAAAAAAACCTCCCATAATAGGAGGTTTTAAGCATAAATCTTTAGATCTATACTGCCTGACTAAAGTCAACAACTAACTTGTCTTGGACTATAGAAATACTATATCGATCACCAGAAGTCCAAGATTGGAGGGTGTCTGGCAAGTACTTGACCCTTCCTCGATCCCTTGTCAAGTCATAGCTCTTTGAGTTTCCGCAATCATCAAGAGATACAGAAATTTTCTGATCTGCCTGATCTAGCTTAATGTGAACCTTATCTCCAGGGCTAATTCCTCGTCCAACACAGTGCATGAGGGAATCAAAAGCCTTTCTTGGGATGCACAGTCTGCCATCCTTGTGGACGGTCGCTACTGGTGAGTCTTGAGAGTCTTTTCTAAACTCAGATTCTCCAGGGACTGATCCATATTCATAATAGTTTGTATAATCTCCCTTAGCTTTATCTGGATAAGGAATATCCACTTCAAATTCATGATCAAAACCAGATTGACAATCTGGGGTGTATACAAATACTTCAACACCTGCTGGCGTCCTTCCACTACCAACTGTTTTTCGAGGAATTTGAAAAGCAATATCTCCATTGTATGCAATACAATTTGTTAGATATAAATCTCTTAGATACTCCCCAACATCGTATACTGAGAATACAATATCCGGCCTTTGTTCTCGAATATCTTTTGAGATTTCTCCAGAAGAGAAACACTCATGATTTCCTGTTTTTAGATCGACAAGTCCACATACTGCGTCTCGCCACGAATTTGCATCACTTATTGTTTTATTCATTCTTTTCCTTATTCAACATCTTTTAATATAACGTCTTTTAATATAGGAACCGAAATTGTCGCCGGTCCTATTATTTGTTCAATCCCCTTCATGCTATGAAGAGATTTAAATCTAGTGTTTTCCTCAATATTGGAATAGTAAACCTTGGCATTATTGTATAGAGCATCTACTATAAATCTTGCTGCTGGCCAAACTTGACCTGAGGTTCCTACCGATGCAAAATGTGTAGCGTCACTAACCGCAAGTTCAAACTTCTCTGGGTTATGTGGCATCTCTTCAAACCATACAACATATGGCCTAATATCACCAGAACACTCAGGACACTTAATCATTTCATCACTAAGGTAATCATAACCGTTAGTCATATATTCGCACTTTTGACATTTAAGTTTCCTTAAGCATCCATGCATTTCAATAACATTCTTACTTCCAGCATCTAGATGTAGTCCATCAATATTTTGAGTTATAAGAGTAAACTTGTGACCATTTTCGATCAATTTTCTCTCTAATTCAACCAGAGCATAATGAGATTTATTTGGCTTGACATCGATCATGCTTCTGCGACGTTCTTGATAAAATCTCCAAACTAATTTTGGATTCTCAAACCAACCTTGAGGAGTTGCGACATCTTCAACTTTATGATTTTCCCACAATCCATCAGAGTCTCTAAATGTAGGAATGCCAGATTCCTTAGAAACGCCAGCCCCAGTTAATATTACAACATGTTTTTTCATACTAAGTCTGCCTCAATAATGTACCTAATTCTTTGATAGTTGGGGTCAAAAATAACATGCTCATCATTTGCAACCGACGTGTGTTCTGGGTATGCTGCTACACTATCGCATCCTGCTGGTGCTGCACCCCACGATCCTGTTCTTTTAGTCATGTAAGCGTTTCCCATAATTGTGTCACAAAGAAACATGAAAAATCCACGATTCTTAATTCCTCCGCCACTACCATACACGGCTCTTCCATGACCTACATATCCATAACTCTTTCTCCAGTCTGTAGCAAAATACAATCCATGCCCAAAGTTTGCTCCTGAGATATGAACACCCTTAAGGTGTTTTGGCAAGCGTAGATTTGAGCTAATAATTGGATGAACATTCACCGCTCTTGTTCCATGAATAGATAAGAAAACATTTGCTTCTTCTGCGTAGTCAGAAATGTCTAGTAAGTCTATCCTTTTAGATGGTTGAAGTCTAGCTCTTTCAATGGGTCGTCTAGAATTTTTATTAGCAACTTTTTGTACAGATTTTACAAATTCATTATCAAGGCTTTGTCGACGAACTTCAAAGATATTGTTAATCTTTAGCTTTCCTCTCATGTATCCATGTCTATTGTTCGACATTCCTCTAAATGTAGATTCAATCCACTTACCTTTTGTTGTTTTTGGATCAATCCAAGTAATGTCAGCTCCTAACAAGGACTTCGGATCAACAGTAGATGATGATTTGCTATCGATAGAGAAATCTTCATTCTCTAATGATGACTTGAAAGCATCCAAGTCTTGCTGAATTGACAGGATGTTTGCAGAAGACAGTATTGTCGATTCCTGCCTTTGAATTAGGGAGCCACCTCTAGAAATAGGTCGTGGAACCAAAGATGCAACAAGGTTTGAGATTGAAACCAAATCCTTATCTTTTACTTGTTTCTTTAAGTCGTCTCCAACCTTAGATAATCTTTGAAGAGCTGCTGGAAGGTATACGTCCTCTACTTCCATAATGGATTCAAGGGTCGGAATAACTCCTGACGCCGCCGAGAGTGCTCTTGTATAATCTTTTGTTCCACCAACTAAGTCAGACGCCAGACTAAGAACCTGCGGTTGATAAGATACGTTAGATGCTCTCTTGGTCGTCTTTTTTGAAGATACCTTCTTTTTACCTTCTTTTAGTCCACTAGAGTCCTTGATACTATATGCGTCTGGTAATCCACGGTCTCTTGTTGCTAAAGATTGGACGATATATCCATCCTTATTGTTTCGACCAACCCAGATATCGCTTCCACCAATTTTTTTCTTTTCAATTCTTTTAGTGTTCTTTTCTCTACACTTTTTTTGAAAAGTATAATTGGCATCATCTTGAGATGATTCTTCTATAAATTGAAAGTCTTGACCATGGAAACCGCCTTCCCAACTCTTCCCCGCGAATACTCGCCCCCATTCAAAATAGGCAAACCATCTACCATTAGCAGACACTACTCCCATATGATAATATTTTGCCTTATTACTTTTTCCAAACTGATCAACACAGGCCATATCGGCAATTCCAATACTTCCATCAAAACCATCTTGTTCCTTGGCAGCTGCTCCATGATACTTAAAATCCTCTGGCTTTAAACCAGCTGGCATTTCTTTTCTTTTAAATTTTACCATACTTTATTTTACTATTTGAACGAATTGTTGACGATTCTTAGTTGGTAATAGGTCAATGATTTCAATGACTTATAAAGTTTTTTTCTTCGACTTTGAAGTCAAATCTTCTTTTTTTTGGACGATTTTTTGGACGATTTTCCACCCATCAAAATCTTTTGGAATATTCGGATCTAATTTTAGTACATTTAGAACAATGTCTGATTTATTATTTTTTATACGAATTCCAATTGCGATATTTACACAATTTTCACTCAAGTATTTTTTAGAAACTTTTAATTTAGCTTCGTGAATATTCATTTATATTGACAGCCCACTCGGGATCGAACCGAGGACATCTTGGTTAAAAGCCAAGCGCTCTACCATCTGAGCTATGAGCCGTTTTTGTTTCCATATATATTTGAGAGCTGAGTGGGATTCGAACCCACATTGAGAAAAGTCTCGCAGATTAAGAGTCTGCTGCATAGCCAGATTCTGCCATCAGCCCGCGTTTCGCATACCTAAACAATCTCAACTAAAAGATTTGTCAGGTATGCTATTGTTTTAGCTTTAGGTTGCAATTTCCTAACAAAGAGCTTTTGAAGACTCCGAGAAAACAGATATTTGAAAAAATAATCATTTCAACCTTGTATATTATATATGATCTACTTTAGAAGTAAATGACTTAATTTATGAATTGTTTGGACTTTTATAAAGGATGGAGTGGTCGAGACAATAGCGCGAAGCTATACCCCGAAGGCTACTAGTCCACTCTGAAACAAGTACAATATCATGAACATATTGTAGTTCCATAATAATTTTTTCAGACCCAGAATAGAGATCATTAATATCTTGATGCAATTTGCAGATCTGTTGCCAACCGATCCCTTCACCAGCACGTTGAGCTTGCTCGTCTGTCAACAAACATCCAGCAGCACACATCATTCCGTTTTCCCCACGATATGCACACTTAATATCACCAAATTTGTTTTGGTGTTGACTCCTAGCATTTTGTGTCAAAAACTTCTTGATTATTCATTTTCATGCCACTGTCTTGTTTCATAATAGCATGTCAAAAAAGTGTTGTCAAGATATTTCTGGACGTTTAGAAAACCACTTTCGCCAAAATGGAAGATTGTCCCACGCTTCTTGCTCTTTTCTGGCGTTGTATGAGACTATGCTTTCAAGAGATACTTCTTCAAGAAAATCAATACTAAATCTACCATCACCATCAATGTTTGTTGTAACATTTACTCTAACTGGGATTTTATAGGTTTCAAACAGGTCTTCGCATAAGCTTTTGAATAGAAAACAAACATCTTTAGTCCACAATCTTTTTTCAAAAGCCATCATAAGCTTTTCAAAATTCATTTTGAAACTAGAATTTGATTTTAGAAGTTCTTCTAAAGATCTAGAATTTGACACCAGCATTTTTTTTCTTAATCCTATTGTATTCTATTAGGTGAAGGTTACATAATAAATGTTCTTCTTGATCGAGTCCTGTAGATGACTCTAAAGAAACAATTACTTTATTTTCAGAAGGCGCGTCTCTAAGACAGTAAAGACATTTATTTTTTATCGTTTTCATTATTGACAATAAGCTTTAGGTGAACTTTACGAGGAACTTCTACACCTGTAAAATAAACATCTTCGAAATTACAAATTTCTTCTGTTCCACCACAGTCGTCCTCATTAGTCTTCCAACTTTCAACAATGTTGAGAACTCTAAGATCCTCTCCATCTTCATCATGTGCAAAGTCAATAGAAAATCCAACATTATCTGGAATATCGTCAAAAAATTCTTCAGGAATCAATATCTCATTTTCTTCGGACCACTCTTTCATATACCTAATCATTCCAACAAGATTTCTTTTCATCCATTTGCAATTTGACTCTTCTATAATTCGGTGCTTTTCAATGTAAGTATGCAATTTATCATTTGGCATAACAGTATTACCTCACAGTATATTGATACTCTGTATTATTTCCATTCATTCCTAAAATAGGCTCAAGACTTCCTATTCTAACAAATTTTGAAATGTTTTCTAGTATGTCTCGACTTCCCCAAGGAGATTCGGGGTAACTCTCTAATAAAGTATTAGCTAGCTCTTCTGAGCTATAGACTTTATCTTTTGAGACAGACTTAATTTCATGAATCATAAATTCGTCTAAAGTATTGTATTTCTTTTCCACAACACAATACTTTAGTTTTCCTTTGTCTATTTTTGTTCGAGCCTTTCCATTCAAAACTAAAGAGTTTACAATGTCAACCACATCTTTCGACGAAATTGATGTAATAAAAGATATCTCTTGAATAGATGACCAATACGAAATTGCCTTAAGTACTTCTTTCACTTTATATTCCTAACTTCGCTTTGACCGAAAGCATTATTGCACTCCATCCGCCAACAGATGCAACCAAACTAAGAACATGTGCTACTTCAAGCGGGCAAATAATGCTAAATCCATGAGCAAGTAACACTTACTTAAATCCTTTAAAGATATATCCCATATCTTGGCTATCTTCTAAAAGTCGGATTGAACAGTTGTCTGGTCGGGGCTCGTCATCAAACCATTCTGGTGTCTTATGGAGCCATGCCATGGTAAAAGCACGATTTGTTGTCCCGTGAGAAACAACAATAATATTATCAACGTCATGCTTGTCGAGATCCCTTTGGAACGAACCAAATGATTGATGACAACGCTTATAAACATCAAAGCGAGATTCGCCTAAAGGCATAGGAGCCCAAAATCTTCCCTTAAATTTCATTTGCTTTTCATAGTAATCATACTCTTGAGGAAAAGCTTCAGAAAGTTTGTCGTCTGGGATTCCATCAAACAACCCAAATTGTTGCTCGCACAATAGTGGACACTCCCTAACTTTATTTACAAAAAGATTTTTACCACCCTCCATAAGACCAGAAGCTGTTTCTCTAGTTCTCTTGTAAGGGCTGTGCCAAAGGCGAATATTTTTATAGGTTTCTTGTCCTATTTTTGGACTAAGATAGTCGAACAACCATTTTCCAGCGGATAAAGCTTGATTTTTTCCTTCTTGAGTGAGAGGAATGGCATGGTCTGCCATGTCTGTGTGGACGCTCTTATCGACATTTCCTCGGCTTTGTCCGTGTCGAACTAAAAACACTCGAAGCTTCTTTCTGTTCGGTTTCTGCATTTGGCTTGACAGTACCACTGACCCAGTTCGCTGTCAAGATAAAAAATATTCGTTCGCCTATTCGTCCGTGACCATGAATACGGTTGTTGAAAACCCGACGCTCGCCACGATATCTCCAGAGACTGGTGTTGTTTTATATCTTGGGGACGATGTGCCTCTTCGTACCCATCCAGTAATCGGTTGTGTATTAGTAAAGTTGAACCCTGTTTCCTGAGCAATTCCAAGAGCAGAGGTCAAGTCATTCAACACAATTGCTGTTGCCACAATTGTTCCTGTGGCAGGAGATGTTGTTGCCGTTATCGTGTACGTGTATGTATTGGCGCTTGTAACAGTGATTGTCTTGGCGCCATTATACTCAGGCTCAGCTGCACCCTGTATGTTTACCTGTACACCTGTTGCAAGCCCATGAGCAGTATGTGTCACTGTTGCAGTGGTCGTCACGCTGGTGATGGTAATAGATTCTGCAAACGGTAAATCTCCACCAGTGTCAGCCTCAAGATAAACTCTAGCACCTTCAACAAGTGACGCGTCGTTAGCATCTTTAACGAACGGTGACCTTGACAGTTACAGCATTAACAAAACAATGACAACCGTCGCACCAGCTGTTTTATACGTTGGCGTAGATCCACCATTCACATTAATCGTTACAGTGCCACTTCCGGCAGTAATGTCGATTGCAGCACTATCACTTGCGTCAGCGCCGTATCCTGTAAATGTCAGGCGGTTGAAGACAAATAAAGGTACTCTTGCATCAAAATTTAAGAGTTAAATCAATTTTTGTCGTCATCCCCGCCAGTAAGTCTAAGGGCTTCTAGAAGCGGGTCATATAGTGTTTCTATGCTTTTCTCATCCATATATGGAGGAATCCATATCGATGCACTACCGTCTTTTAAAACGGTTATGACGGTCATAGAGAGAACCTTATCTTCTCTAAACAAATTTGATGTTTTCTCTAAATAAGAGATCGCCCTAAATATTGTAGGTGCTGAGTCTTGAATTTCTTCAAAATTATATTTTTCACCATTTGTCATATCAATATATTGAAAACAACTCGGTCGAAAATCACCACTCTCTCTTTCCACAACCTCTTCTATATTGGAAAGAATTTCTATAATATCTTCTTCAGGATTTTTGGATCCCTCTATTTTAAGAATATAGTCTCTTGCTTCCCCTTCAGTTATTGAAGTAAGATTAAATTCATTAAGATCTATTACTTTAGGGATCTCAATACCTAAATCGTTAGATATTTTTACTACATCATTTTCTGACACATTGTGAATCTGACCAAGTATAGAAATAGGCTGTAGCGGCCCAAATGTACTATTTGAATCTAATTTCCATATCGAGAACTTATCTCTAAAAGCTTCAATTGACTCAGTAGTAGGGATGTTTCCTACTCCATAAATTAAGTCTACAATCTTTTTGAATAGAATATCTCTTGATTTTTTCACTATATTAAATATATCACAAATAGCGTATAAAAAAACCGTCTTTCGACGGTTTTGCTTACTTATTCCTTTTTGCAAAAGATCTAAGTGTTGAGATTATTAAGTCTCTAGAACTTGTTGCTAGTTCTTTTGCCTTTAGAAGATCTTCTTTGTCCGTGTCGTCAAGTTTGTTATCCTCACTTAGTGACGACTCCAATTCCCACAACGAATCTTCAATTGACAATATTGTTTTTATTAGCTTGTCAACAGTTTTGTGCAAGTCATCACTTCCTTTCAGTACTTGTCAGGCTCATCAGGATCCTCTTTCATCAATTCTAGTTCACTTGACAACCTACTTATCTCTTGTATAAGAAAGTCATTTTCTAAGTCAGCATTCTCAACATGCCGAATAAGGTCTTCAACATCACCTTTAGCATGAATAAAGAAATTGGATATACCTGGATAAATTACTTTAGCGACATGCTTAATGGTAGAAGAATCTGTTTCGCAAAGAATATCGATACCTAATGCACAAGTATACCTTCCAACAGGGAGTCTTTGGGTTCTGGATCTTATCTCCTCAAGTCTTTCACGGTTTATGAATCGATCTTTTAGGAGATCGATTGGAATATCAGATACTGAGACCATTACACCTTATCATACACAAATTTTCTTGACATGTCAAGAGCTAGTTGGTTTATGGTGATTAAAGTTTTCCATAAAATTTCTTTTTATCTTATTAAAAAGAAGTTCTCTATGCTCTATTGCTGACAGTACTTTCATCTCCCTAATGGAGCACGGAATCTTTGCTAACAATAACATGCTTTTAGCTTTTTCTGCTTCCTCTTTAGAGTCAAAGCTTGAAGTAAGTTCTTCGTAATCTTTATTATTTGGAGTTAGAAGAAAGTAGCTTTTTTCTATTGCTTTTAAGTATTTTTCTAGCACGATCAATGTAATGATGTTTAACGTAATCTGATGAAAGCTTTGGACATAGAGTCTCTATGTCATACTTCTTTTTTACGAACCTTTTTATTTTTCTATACTTTCTCTGAATTGAGCGTCGATCTTTTTTGGGCTGTTGCTTTAATAAATTAGATATAGAACAACTCGGCCACTTTGGGCTGCTAGAAAAAGAACCAGTCAAAACTATTCCGTCCTTTATGGCAAGTAGTTTAGCTAACCGAATTGCACTATTGTGATAGTCGTTATTGAACATTTACAGTAACGAAAATAATGAAGAGATAATAAAAATATGAAAAACAAAAATACCTATTGCAAAATATAGGTGATTGCTCTTATAGTCTGGGTTATCTTCCTCTAAATACCTTAAGGTCTTCTTTCCAGAAAGAAAGCCTCCAGAAATAATAGATAAAATAATTCCGATATTAACTAGTGCTGTAATCATTTCTTTTTATTCTTTTTCTTACCGTACTTCTTGGTCTCTTCCTTAGGCTCTTCTTTCTCAACGTCCTTTGAGATTACAAACTCTATTGATGAAACCTCTTCTTCTTTGGAGTCGACGGTAGGTTCGACCTTAGTAATAGGCTTTACTTCAACAACAGCGGGAACCTCGAACTTTTCCTTTGTTTTTTCAATCTTCTGCGGGAAGAAAGTAGACACATCTTCCATTTTTGGAACTTCTACACCCAACTTCACACATTTCTCTTTCAGTTTTTCATAACTGTCAATACCGTTGCTTTCTAGCCACATTTTAACATTTATTCTTCTTCTGGATGTGAAGGTTACCCAATCGTATTTAGCTTTTTCCATATTCTTAATTATGTACTATAAACACATTGTATCAAAGGAGCTATGGTATTTTGGAAATCTGGGTCTTGAACTATCTTTTTCGCAGTTTCTCTGCTTATAGGACAACCACGATTCCGTCCAACAGCTCTTGCAATCTTCTCAAGAGAGGATAGTAAAATTAGTCTAGCACGTGCTGGAGTTATCTTTTTTTCAGTTTCTGATAGCTTTTCAACAATTTCCTTATACCCCATAGCTCCTGGTATGTCTAATGTTGCGTATCTACTATTGTTACTTATTCTTTGCTCTTGCATTAAGTGTTTCCATCTCTTCTTCTGTTATTGGCCATGATTTGTGATCTTTGGGGTCTTCTGATATTCCAAATCTAAGTCTCAATATCTTCTCATCTCTCGGGCTCAATGTCTTTATTACAGACCTTATTCCTGCGACTAACTCCTTTTGAGATATTGCATCAAGAGGACTCGATGCATTTTCATCTTTCAAATAAGAATGCAAAGTCTTTTCTGTCTCTTCACTACCTCCGCCTGGGGAGTGGTCTAGTGTAATCGTAGAATTTGGGTTCATATGTTCAATGGCAGCTTTTACCATATCAGTTGTCTCACCCAACTCCTTACTTAGATATTCAACGGATGGAGGGTATCCATTTTCCTCCAAATAAGACTCTGTTGTTCTTTTTACTTTTCCAATTAATGTTTGAACATGCACAGGAACCCTAACTGTTCTACCATGATTTGATATTAGTCGATCAATCCTCTGTCTAATCCACCAAGTACAATACGTAGATATCTTCAACCCCTTCTCCCAGTTGAAGCGATCAATTCCATCCATAAGTCCAACATTTCCTTCTTGGATAAGATCTGAAAGTTCACAACCTTTTCCTTGATATTTTTTAGCTACAGAAGCAACAAGTCTTAAGTTAGACGTTATTAGCTTCTCTCTAGCTCGCTTCGCCTTCCTGAGAGTAGATGGCTCAACTTGATCTTTCCATAACTTTTCTGTTGAACGTTTTCCAGTTTTATCTTTTTCACGAGCCTTATCCATTGTTTGAGCAAGTTCTTGTTCTTGCTCACGAGTTAGCAGGGCTCCTCCATCTATTTCGGAAAAGTAAACAGATAAAGACGATTGATTATTTGGTTCGATCATAGATAGCTCAACATGCACTTAGTTTTTATTTGTGCGTACTTTTTTTCATCCACCAAGACGCCAATTGACTTGGATACACTTAGTCCAACATGCCAAGCAAGCGCTTCTTGTTCTATTTCTGACACCTTTCTACTTACACCGTCTGAACAAAATCCTGGGTATATGGTGAAGTATGTGTCCTTATTGTTTTCATAGTGGTAAGCATGACCTATCTCATGAATCATGTAGATTACTCGATGCTCCAACGTTCTTCTTTTATTGTTGCAAATTGTTTTTGTATGAGAGTCCCATGAGTCACAATTTGTCTCTATTACCTTATAACCAAGTCGTTTGGCTTCTTTTACCAACAAGTTATAATGATGTTTCATTTAGTGAAGAAACTCGCTTTTGCTACTTGTAAGATATTCCTTAACAGCCATACCTTCCTCTCTTCTGGAGAGCCTTTCTAGATCTTGTTCTTTCTTTACCTTTTTCATGTATCTTGAATGAACTATTCTTCTATTTGATCTGTGCTCTTCTTCTCTTTCGAGGTAACAAAGTTCAATTTCAGCATCAGAGGTGTCACCACTATGCTTCCTTGTTCTTCTAATCATTGCCCGAACAGCATTTAGTCGTGCATCTAACTCGTCGTCGTTAATTCTTTCTAATGTTCGATTATTTGACATATTTTCTCAATGAATATATAAACATATTCCCTGTTCAGCTACTTCTCTTATGATATCTTCGATATCTGCAATGAGTTCAGAGTACTCCATTCCCAAATCGAATTTCACATCATCATTGTCTGCATTGTCATATCGAGCTAATAACTCGATCGCCTCCGTCACATAAGTGTACAAAGATATAAGTTCTGCAATAACAAAACTGTTTTTTGTACCATCATGAAAGGTTGATTCTATACAGTTACTTAGTTTGTAGAGAGCAAGAATCTCTTCTGTACTATCTTCATCAACTGTACAATCTATATTGTCTTTTTTATCCAAAAATATTCAATTCTCACTTTATATAATTTTACAATATATAATCAAAATTTGTCAGATTTTTCAGCAACCTGAACGACCTTGATGATCTATTTCTAACATTTTCAACAATATTTGTCAAGAAATTTCTGACAGTCTTTTTTCTATAATTTCAATAGCATCTGGATTCTGCTCAATTGCTAGGAATTTTCTCCCCAACTTCTTCGCTGCAACTGCGGTCGTACCAGACCCAGAAAAGAAGTCCATAACCAGATCACCAGGGCAACTGTGAACCTTTACAAATCTTTCTATTAGACCTAGTGGTTTTTGAGTGGGGTAACCAACTCTTTCCTTTCCATTGGTAGGAACTATCGTGTGCCAAAATACGTCAGTGGGAGTTTTTCCCAATTTTGCCTTCTCTGGGCCAACCAATCCAGGAGCCATATATGGAATTCGATCAATTTCATCAAAATTGAATATATAGTCTTTTTTATTGTTTACATACCACAATATATTGTCGTGTTTTCTTGACCAGTGTTTTTTCGCTCGCCCACCATAGTCATAAGCCCAGATTATTTCATTCATAAAGTTACTTATTCCGAATATTTCGTCCATCATAACCTTAATGTAGTGAACTGCACGATAATCTACATGGATGAAGAACGAACCATCTGGTGTTAGTAATTCTTTAGATCTCTCTATTCTTTCTCTAAGAAATAGTAGATAAGAAGTTAGACTTTCGAACTTATCTTCATAGGAAAATTTTCCTAATTTTTGTGTTTTTTGAGTAAAGAATGGAGGATCTATATAAATTAAAGATACTGACTCTTTATATTCTTCAAAAATTTTATTGATTGACTCAAGACATTCACCTTGGATTATCGCACTATCTGGCATACGCAATAATACCTAACAAAATTGTTGTTTTACCAAAAAAAAAGCTAAGACACCAAATGGCAATCTTAGCTTTCTATAAAAAAAGAAGTTTATTTCTTGGTCTTTTTGCTCTCTAGACACTCTTTGTTTCCTTCTGAAAAAAGACATTCTTTCTCAGCTAAAGAAACCATGTGTTCTAGCATCTTTTTTCTATCCGTAGTGTGCCTAGAGTATTTCTTTCCAAGGTTTGCAGGAGCATCTGGGTCTAGTCCTGCTTTTTGGTTTCTAGCTCTTCTACGGAATGCCTGAGAAGCTTCTTTTTGACACTTCCCTCGCGCATACCTTCTATCGATTACACCCCAACTGTCTCCACACTCCTCCTGATATTCTCTTAGTGACCAAATCATTGTTATAAACGCAACAATTCCATCGTTATTACACATAATCCAAGGAGGAGCATTTTTGTCCCACTTTTTTGTATAATATACAGAGTTCATGTCTAAAGGACCATACCCATAATGAAAAAAAGGCATTCTTGATAAATGCCTCTCTCCCTCTTTCGTTATTATATAATAGCGAATATCCCTCTTATAAAATGGATTGTCCTTATAGATAGAAATTCTTTTCAGATCCCTTCTAGCCTTATAGTAACCCTTAGTTTTCGGTCCATTTTCTATTATCGATCTAAGTATGCCCTCTTTATTTTTAGACCAGAAATAGTCTGAATATGCATTTTTGTGAGCAGACAAATCAGGGTTGAGAATGTGTATGGCATGTGGGTTGAAGCCACTACCTCTTTCCATAGCTATTTCTAGATATCTTGAATCAGCGCCCATCTCATGAGCAACCATTCTTGCAAGCTTTCGATTTCTTGCCTTATCTTTATTGGTCCATTTTCCACGAATTCGTCTATAGTGAGACTTTTTTTCATTAGCTACATATTCGAACCGATCACAAACATAAGGTATCTCCCAAACTTCTTCTTTTTCCTTTGGTTCGTCTGGAATATTGAAACTGAAATTTGAACGATTCTCAATTGGTGTTTCAAAATTGTCAATTTTATTAGCATGTGGAATAGGAGACCCACAGCTAACAAGAAAACTTGTTAACAGAAATAAAGATTTATTCATATCTTACTTTTTGTAAGTATACTTTCCGCGTTGGACGATTCGACCCTTTGTCATGTCATAAGGAGATACTTGGACAGTAACATGGTCTCCAAGAACAATACGAATCTTATGCATTCGCAACTTTCCTGAAAGGTATCCTAACACATGATTCCCGTCAATGTCAATAAGAAAAGTTCCTGCGGGCTGAACTTCGATGACTAGCCCCTCTAAGTCAATATTATCATTTGATGCCATTATTCTATGATAATATGTATGATCCTAAATTTATACTAGTTTTTTTACTGATTAAAATAAAAAGGGGATGAAAAATCATCCCCTTGGGTTACTAAACTCTACGCAACACGAGAGTTCACCTACAATCTTTATTATTAATAATAGAAATGCTTCGCTATTCTAGCTTTTACGGTTGCGTAAGCTATTCTGGTCAAATTTTGCTAGATACCAAAAATGTTATTGAACCTTTTCAAAGTGCCGATTAAGGACTTCGTTCAAGGTTCTGGCCTGGCGTCCATCAAGAGTAATTGAGAGCTTATTTCCTACTGAAAAAGTCATCTCTGTTGGCTCCTTGAAGTGACGTGGAGGTGAAGTAATGTTGACATCAAAATTTGGAAGACTTCCCTCTGGGCGTCCTGTAGTGAAAGTCTTGATGGTTCCGTTACTATTTCTTTTCTGATTAATTCGTTTACACATATTTATTTTCTGCTCCCAATCGGGATGTGCTCTAATCATATCCATTTTGAACACTGTTTTATCAACTTTTTGAGATATTTATGTTCATGAACCTGTTGAAAGAGTACCTCAATTGCTTCCTAAGTGAAGGAGCTATCTCAGTAGCTCAGGCTGCACAAGAAGGTTTGGCCGCAATTGTTACTCAAGAACTATCTGGGCATGAGATAACATTATTCCGCCCAGATGTGTTGATGGCAATGATTAAAGATGGAGCCTCAACAAAAGAACTTGTTTGGGGAAATGAAGAATTTGTTGTGGGGTCCATAACCTTTGCAAAGCCCACCAAAGGCCAGTGTCATAACGCTAATGAGGTATCATCTCCAGTTGCCGTCAAAGGTTATGGACCCCTTCTTTATGATTTGGCTATGAGCATGAGCCCTGCGCTCATACCAGACAGATATGGAGACACAACCCATTCCGCTCAGAATATTTGGAACTATTATAAGAACAACAGATCAGATATTAGCCATAGGCCATTGGATGATATTTATTCTCCAAAAACTCCACCCAAAGATGATGATTGCGAAGTTATAGATGGACCAGACTTCTTAAATTATGCTTATTCTGGCGCTTCTGTTGATATTGGACCGCTAGTAAACAATTACAATAACTTTATGGATCAAGTAACTCCATTATTGAAAAAAATGAAAATCCCGCCGGGCATTTTGGGCACAGTTATTGAACGTGCCGGTGCAGAATTCTTTAGATCTAAATATTCTCCAAATTAACAACGAAAATTTTTAGATTATATTTTTATATGACTAAAAGAAAAGGCCAGCAAACTTTTAGAAAAAAATTGATTCGTTCAATTGGGTATTGCGAGGTAACTGCTAGTCAATTGTGTTTAGCCATGGATGCCTGTCATATAAAGCCTGTTTGTCTTTGTGACGATAAAGAAAGAATGGATCCCCACAATTCTTTATTGTTACTCTCTTCAATCCATAGAGTTTTTGATGCTGGACTTATTAGCTTCAGTGATGATGGAGAAATTCTAGTTTCATCTGAGCTAGATTTGTGGGAATTACCAGCACTAGGAATCGATCCAACAAAACGACTTAGAATGCCAGGTAACCGCCCAGAATACATGAAGTATCATCGTAACAATATTTATAAACCCTGATATAATTTTTTATGATAAAATACCTTGGCTCAAAAAGAAAGCTAATTTCACAAATAGTGGAAATTATAAAGAAGGAAGAGGTTACCAAGGTAATCGATCTGTTTGCAGGAACTTCTAGAGTCGGATTCGCTCTTCAAAATGAAGGTATAACTGTTTTAGCCAATGATCATAATGAGTATGCACATTTTTTAGCAACAACTCATGTGCAAGCTGACCCGGAAGAATATAAGGATATTCAAAAAACAATAGATCACCTAAACTCTATCCAACCAAAAGCAGGGTGGTTTACAAAGACCTATTGTGAAGATGCTAAATTCTTTCATCCAAAGAATGGCGCTAAAATTGAAGCTATAAGAAATTATATCGAAGAAAAATATGGACCGAAGATACCTGATCATAAACCAGAAATCTATCGAATACTAGTTGTTTCTTTGATGGAAGCAGCAGATAGGGTCGACAGCACTTGTGGTCAACAGATGGCTTACCTGAAAAATTGGGCGAAGCGAGCGCATAACGATCTAGAATTAAGAATCCCTAAAATGTCAAAGGGAAAAGGTGTTGCAGTAAGAATGGACGCAGCAGAAGTCGCTAAAGTTCCAATGGAGCTTGCCTATATAGATCCTCCATACAATCAACACAACTACTTGGGAAACTATCATGTTTGGGAGACACTTTCTCTCTGGGATGAACCTGAAACCTATGGAAAGGCCCAAAAAAGGATAGATGTAAGAGACCCTGAAAGGAAAAGTTCATTCAATAGTAAGGTAAAGATCCTTTCAGCATTTCAAGAGCTTATTAATAATCTAGCTTCGCCAAAAGCACTTATTTCATTTAGTAATGAAGGTTACTTAAAAAAAGAAAAACTCATTTCTGTATTAAAGACAAAATTCTCATCTGTAGAAGTTACAGAGATACCATATAAGAGGTATGTTGGAGCTTCGATAGGAATCTATAATAATCTCGGAAACAAGGTTGGAAAAGTGTCTCATACTGAAAATAAAGAGTATCTATTCCTAGCTAAAAATTAGGTTTTCAGAATCCAGTCATCAGAAGTCCAATCTTGTTCGTAAAAAATATCTATATCTGATATCCAAACATCATAATTCCCCTCTTTATTTAGAGTGACTGTTGCCACATACTTTTGCTTTCCCTGAAGAACCAAAAGTCGATTCCCGATATCGTCCTTGTTTAGTGGGGACTGTACACCATCCTGCTCTAGCTTGTTGTAAATATGACCAATGACCAATCCTACACAAGCACTTTTAGACCTATCTAAAACAATAACAGAACCTATTGGGAATAGGCTACTAATTTTTGTTGAGTCACTCCTTGTGAGATCTTCCACACTTAATCATACCATACTTATTCTTTTATATTTGTTTTGAATATAACATCAAAAATGGGGAAAATAACATTGAAATTATACTCCCTCATCCTTCTGGTATTGTGATGTATTGTATGGTGCTTGGCAAATTTATTTGAAAACCAAGGCCAAGTATGAGCTAATAGATGAAATACGTCAAATAGCCAATAATAGCTAATTACGGAAATAAACATTAGGATAGCAAAAGTTTTAGAAACCAGAAGTCCAATAGAACTTAGTGGAATAGCTACAAACAATATGAAAACGAATATAAACCACAAATTCTTGATCATTGATGTTATATCAGCTACTTTTCCGATCATCATTTGATCGTGAGAGAATAGGAGGTGGTGATCTCCTGCATGTTGTTTGTATATTTTCTTTGCCCAAGAGAATTTGTGATGCATAGGGTATCTATGCAAAATGTATTCTACAAAATTCGAAAAAACAAAGACAATGGGGATAGCTAGCCACTCCCACGTAGTAGGACTAGGAAGTATTGAAAAGGAAACACCAAGTGCGGCTAAAAATATTATATTTATGGCAGCAAAATTAAATAATTTCACGTACCAGCTCTTGATGTTTGCTTCCCGATACTTCTTACGGTATCCGTCAACATTGAACATCTAAATTTAAGTATACAATACTAAATTGTATTTCGTTTAGAACTAGCTTTTTTATTTGCTTATTTTTACTAAGAAAGACTTAAAGCTCATATGTGTGACTCAAAAAAGAATTCTATAGTTATGCCAATCGCCAGAGCGCTTATAAAATATGGGAAAGAAAATTTTACAATTTCAACTCTTGAAAACTGCTCAGGAACTGAAGAACTCAAGGAAAGAGAGAGGTTTTGGATAAAAGAATTAGATACTTTTAATTCTGGTTACAATGCCACGCTCGGCGGCGAAGGAACATTTGGGTACAAACATACAGAAGAAGCCAAGAGAAAAATTTCAGAAAGCAACAAGGGTAGAGCTTGCTCAGAAGAAAATAAAAAGAAAATTTCAAAAGCCAATATGGGAAACAAATATTTTTTAGGTCGAAAACATAATGAAAAAGCTAAGCAAAAAATGTCAAAATTTCACAAGGGAAAGAAACTTACAGAAGAACACAAGTTAAGCATAGGAAAGGCTGGTAAAGGAAGAATTTATTCAGAAGAATCTAAACAAAAAATGTCTGGTATAAATAATGGGAGAGCAAAGCTAACAAGGAAAGATGTGATACAAATTAGGGAAATGTTATCAAAAAGAGATGTTACACAACAATTCATTGCAGACAAATTTGGGGTTAGCCCATCTGCCATCTACAATATAAAAACAAAGAGATCTTGGAACTAGAAAGAATTCATTACTCTTTTTAGATTAGTATAGAACCTTTTAGGCGGAATCTCTGATAAACCTGACATTTGTCCATCGTTAATCTCTATACATACCCACCTCCCAGCCACGGTCTCAGCCATATCAATTACAAAGAAGTTAGTTTTCTTAGAGATGATCGAGGCAATCTTCTGAGCAATCTCTTTACCTTCTGGAGCTATATCGGACGATCTTGGTCCATCGTAAATACTCCAATAATATCCGTAATCTATAAGCTGATCTTTATAGAAAAACATTCGATATTCATTTGTGAATGGTAGATTATTTAGTCCCACTCCATATGTCACAAGAGGCTCATATCTTCTAACACAAAGTCCTTGTTGCGAGATCATATCATCCATCAAAAGATTCTTTATGACATTTATTAGCTGATCTCGTCCATCTGCAAACATGCTGGTGTTCCAGTTGAACTTTCTAGAGTTTGTCCTTCCCTTGACCACATATTTACCCTCGTTTAGATTTCCCCACGTAAACCAAGTCTGAGGTGTGTACTCACTTATGTCTCTGTACCAGCTTTCAATATCTGCGATATATCTATGCTGAGTGTAGCTATTAACCAGTTTTGAGCCACTAAGTGACAATTCCTCATCTAACTCTTTATAAAATGGTAAAGCAGAATATCTTCCAAATACCAAATTATTTTCCGGTATTTGGCTTCTAAACTGATAAGTGTTGTCAATTATGGAAGATGCAACATTGTATTCACCCTCTTCTTCCAGGCTCTTCCTGAACAGTATTGACTTGTTCATATTTCAACAAATTCTCCTAAAGAAGATATATCAAATTGCTTTGATACCTTATTCCAGCCTCTATGACTTAAGGAAAATTTCTCTTTCAATTTTTTCAAAACTTCTTCCTTGGACTCACAATCAAAGATAGCTATAGACTTACCTCCAAGAATCGCACTGGACATATAATCATCAACATAGAGAATGTTTCTACTTACTAGAAATAACATTGTACTTATCCATAAGCTTTTGTCCAAGATCTAAAAGATAGTCAACTCCATAAGGAGATTCGACCTCCAATTCCTTAGTAAGAAACTCTGGTAGCTCGTCATCGTATCTTGCAGAAGCAATGCCCCAAGCGATCGAAGCAACAGAATCAGTGTCTCCACCCCAAAGAATCGTTTGACGCATCATATCCATCAAATTATCATAATTTCTCAAGAGAGATAATACAGCTTGTGCCGTAGAGGCACCATGACATGGAACTTTCCCCATCCAATCACAAAAAAGGACATTTTGCAACCAATCATAGATTGTTTGACCAATGTGTTCTGAGATGAAGGTATCTACTTCATTTAGTGGAGAGTCATAATATAGCGCATAGTGTGAAGCCAATGCGACAATACTACTAGAAATCATTCCTCCATAAGTATTATGAGTTAGTTTTGCTTGCTGATCAGAAATTTTAATCAAAGTTTCAATATCTGGGATTACACCTAAGGGAACAGCTCTCATAGCAGCCCCATTTCTATTGGATGTTGGCTTTATCTTCTTTAGAAATTCCTCTCCACCTTCTGTTAATTCTTCTAAGAACCCCTGAAATCCACGAGCATAACCATCTCTCTCATCTCTTTTGAATGCTTCAACCCAAGAATTTGCAAATGCTAAGTCTGAAGTATCATTGCCTAAGAGAACTTCAGCATTTGCTATAGACATTTGAGTGTCATCAGTGTAAGAGCCTGGGGCTAGTTTTTCATGCCCAGGATGTTGGTAAAATTTATCAAATTTATACAGATGATCTTTATCCCCAACAAATTCGGCAGCAGCGGCAAATGCATCACCTTGAGCAATGCGTAACATCATTTTATTATTTGGATTTTTCATATCTTTATCTCAGCGACCTCGAAGCAGTCTCCAAATCATCTTGAGCCTCTCCCTCAACGTCATATTCTCGATCCCCAAAACACGTGCTTACGATGAACTTCTGTCATTTCCCGTAGGTGCTTGCTACACAAAGCAAAGCTGTATGCCTTGTTTCTTGACCCGTAGACAACAGTAAGTGTGTCGATATCCACGTTAGTTACCAATTATGCATTCACCAAGCATTATTCGAATCGATCCTCATCGCCGTATTTTAGTTCTAGCATTTTCTTTCCTTCAGAAATTTCTTTTTTATCTTTTATCATGTCTGTGATGACTTGCTTTCCTACCATTAGTGCAAGAATCGGCCAAAATACAACACCTAGAATATTGTTCTTAATAGATGTTTTTATAGTTTTTTCTGACCATCCAACTACCTCTCGATATTCTTCTAAAGTAGTTTTTTGATCTAGTTTTTCCATTGCCCGATCTCTTTTGTATTTTTCAGAATACAAAACCCAAAAGGCACCATTTGTTACCCAAGCGAAAATTGATGAAAGCATACGTTTAGGATGTCTTTTTATCTGGGTCCTCGTCTTTTAGACGAAATTGAAGAATCGTTCCCTCTTTTTTTACCTTCTTTTTTTTTAGGTCCTCTTTTTTCTCTTTAATCTTTTCTATTGTAGATTCAATAATGCGACCACCCACATTGAATGACGCGCCAGAGATGATTCCTCTTATAATTTCTTTTATCATTTTTATTTTCCTATTTGCTCAAAGTTTTATATTTATATGGTATGGATCTAAAGATTACGTGTAGCAAGTGTAAGGGTACAGGAAATATGGGATATATTTCATCAGTGTGCTGCAATTCGTGTCATGGAGCAGGAGAGATCGAAATATCTAGCATGCACTCCGAATCGCTACATGAATGGCTAGAAGGTTATTTCGACAAAGATACCGACGATGCTTGGTTGGAAAGGCAACTTAAGAAGCTAATAAAAGAAAGAAAAGATAGGTTTAGCTAATCTTTAGTCTTCCTGCGGCTTATCTTCGTAAAATTCCTTTGGAAGCGACATAATATTTGAAGCATGATCTATCAGACTTCTTAGCAAAACCTTTCCTTGACTTCCTAACTCTACAACCCATACACTTTTTCCATATTGGTCTACTTTATATGAAAAAATATACTCATTAGGATCTTGATTTTCAAGAAAATCGTCGAACATCTTAGTCATCAATGTTTCATCAATACTTTCTTCATTGTTAGTTTTTGCGCATTCAAGAACTTGATAAAGTATTGCCGAAACAAGTTCTCTACGTGAAGGTTTCCATTTATTATCAGTCATCGTTTACATTTTCCTTAATGTCTGAGTCTTTGATTTCACTTTCAAAGCATCCTCTTTTATCACGAGTTGATATAATCTTTGCAATTTCTTCATAAGAATATGGGGCAAGATCTTTTCTCGTATCCACACCAACATCAATGATTCTCTTGGTTTGTGGACCCATGTTCCCGTGAGAATGGCCATGAAGCATCCACGACCCTCTGTATCCACCATTCCAAGACATCATTGGGTAATGACACATAACAACCCTTTCTTTGTTCGGGGTCGTTGTTTCATAATAATCCTTTATCCAAGAAACATGCTTTAAAACTTCTCCATTGAAGTTTTTGTCATGATTTCCTCGAATGAACCTCTTTTCTCCATTCAGCCTGCTGAGCACAGATATTGTTTCTTCTGGAGTCTTTAGAAATCCGAAATCTCCCAGGTAATAAACAACAGCACCTTGAGGAACCTTTTTGTTCCAAGCCTCAATTAGAGACTCGTTCATTCGACTACTGTTTAGGAAGGTCCCACCTGGGTTGTCTTCCGTTACTTTGCATTTGTCGACAAATGGACGGTTGCAAAATTTGATAATATTTTTATGACCAAAATGATGATCAGAAGTGACGAATTCTCCGGGTTTCATACCTGATACAGTATAGCACGAATAAAATTTTAGAGCAAGACATTTAACGACATATCAGATCGTCCATTTTTTTAGATTGAGGATCGATAATCCTAAATGTTTCTTGACTAAGCCCTCCCATATAATAGTCGACCGATCGTTTTACTCCATATCTATTTTTTAAATGTCTTGCAACATACCCAGCACTTTTTTCTTCTTTACTTAAATAAATGGTGCTTGACAAGAAACGGTCGAGCATCGACTGTCCAAAGTTATGGCCAAAATCTATTCTCACCGTCGCCGTCAAGATAAGTGTTTTTCCGAAACTTCCAATCTTTTCTATTATGCTAATAACATCCTTCACTCTTGTATAGGGAACATCTATATTCAAAAAATAGATATCATTAGTAAAATATTTTGCACTAGCCAAATAATCCAAACTTGTACTACTTATATTGCAAGACTGATTGTTCCAAACTATACTTCTTGACAACAATTTCTTGCCAGCTCCTGGCGTTCCTGCAATAAGTGTTGTTTCTCCTGAAGTAATAAGGAAATCATCAGATATGGAATCTATAATTGTTCCCGAATTGTAGCCTCTCATCATGTGGGAAAGAACCTACCACACCTAGAAAATAAAGTCAAATCACCTCCAAGAGATGGTATACTGTAGCTTATGAGAGTTGCTATCTTGGGCGCCAATGGAATGGTTGGCCATATCCTATATGAAAACCTGCACGTTCAACAGCCATTTGAGAAGACTCCCTTCACGCGAGTGAATCTTGACGCAACAAACCCAGACTTTTCAGCAATTTTTGGTTTTGATTACGTTATCAATTGTATAGGAATTGTCAAGCAAAGAATCGATTTATCACACAGCTCCGAATACAGGGATGAAACAACTAAAGTTAATACACTTTTTCCTTGGAGACTTTCGAGATATTGTTCGCAAAATAACATAAAGCTAATTCATGTTAGTACCGATTGTGTTTTTTCAGGAAAAACAGGATACTATAAAGAATCTGACGTTTTAGATTTTGATCTAGACGATCACTACTCTACCACAAAGGCTTTTGGGGAACCAGAAAATTGCATGGTTATTAGAACTAGTTTTGTTGGACCAGAAAAAAGTAACTTTTTAGGTCTGATGGAGTGGACAAAAAAGCAGTCTGGTAGCATCAATGGATTTACAAACCATCTTTGGAATGGAATTACAACCAATCAATTTGCGAAAAGCATTCAAAAAATCATTGAAGATAATCTCTATGAGAATGGAATATGTCACATATTTTCTTCAAAACCTGTCACTAAATATGATATGATAAAGTGCTTTAATGATCATTTTGGCCTCGGGTTGACAATCGTTCCAACTGAGCATGAGCAAGAAATAATAAGAACCCTTTCTACAGAAAAAGGTCTTAATGAAAAGTTGGCAATCCCAAGCTTTCAGGAAATGGTGAAAGAAATATGAAAATAAATATACACACAGTTTTTTCAAACCACAGCAAAGAATATTATGAATATATGATCCAGAATCATATAGAAAAATCAAGTGATGAAAATGATCTTATGTTCTTTGGGTACTGTCTTGATGGAGACTCTGAAGTAAGTGGTTGCAATAAGGTTTACTCTCTTCCAAAAATTGCAGCAGGCGTTCCTACGTCAGATTTGCATGGTCACGGACTCAACTATACGCTAAAAGAAGTAATTCATCAAGAAAATTTAAATGATGAAATTAATGTTTTTGCAGATTCTGACTCCGTTATTCTTATGAGGAACTGGGATTATGTCCTTGTTAATTTATTAACATATAACGGTATTGTTGGAACAACATTTGAGAAAATAGGTGGATTTTGTTCAGGAGATGGAAAGACTCAAACGTATAAAAATAAACCATCTATTACATGGATGGCTTTATCTCCAAAGCATGATTGGACAGAGATGGATTTGATGCCAGAGATGGGGTCTACTATTGAAATAGATACTGAAGAAAAGTCAGAGATCTTTGAGTTGCCACTAGGATACAACCTTCTTAGGGATACTGGTTGGAAGCTTCCAATATTCTTACATGAAAACAAAATCCCATTTTTAGGATTCGAACATGTTGCACCTGGAGATCCTCAAAGTATTGCTCTAAAAGATTGTGAAAATTACAATGAAGAGTATCAGATTGAAGGTGAACCATTTCTTGGTCACCAAAGAGGATCTCGAAAACGTAAGTTCAGAAAAACTCCTCTATCATCTAAGTTCTACAATTCTTGCGAAGCTTATAATAGAAAGTCGTTTATAATGAGATATGATCTTATTAATAAATGCATAGAAAAGCATGGGTATACATCCTATCTAGAAATAGGTTGCCAAAATGACCTCTGTTTCAATAAAGTAAATTGTGAAAACAAGATTGGTGTTGATCCAAAATCAGGAGGGACTGTTCGTTCAACTAGTGATAAATTCTTTATAGAAAATGCGCTCCGTGGAAGAGCGGGCAATTCTGATCGTTTTGATATAGTGTTTATCGATGGCAGTCATGACTGCAATCAAGTTACAAAGGACGTAAATAATGTCTTGAATTACTTGAACGAAGGTGGTATGATTATCCTTCATGACTGTAACCCAAAGAGAGAAGAAGATCAGGTAGATCCAAACGTGCGAAGTGGAGACGCTTGGAAAGCTTTGGTCTATTTTAGATCTAAGTACGGTTTAGATATTAAAACGTGCGACTCTGATTTTGGATTGGGGATTATAAAACTAGGAGTTAATACGAATCATTACAAATTGGAAAAACCTTTTCAAGAACTGTCTTGGAATGACTTGAAAAACGATAGAGAAAATTTGCTTGGGCTCATAAGCCCAGAAGAAGCTTTAGATTGGTGTTAGTATGAAAAGTAAATCATTAGGTGATCGCATGAAAGAGTACGAAGTGTGCTCTAAGTCTGTATTGACAAAAAGAATACCAACAATAATTCGTATTGATGGAAAAGCTTTTCACTCATACACTAAAGGGTTCGTAAAACCTTGGGACGAAAGAATAATGAGGGCCTTTACAGACTCTGGTATTGCGCTAATGAAGGCTATTCAGGGATGTAAATTTGCATACATTCAATCTGATGAAATTTCTTTGTTACTAACAGATTACGAAAGTCTTGACACTGAAGCTTGGTTCGGAAAGTCTTTACAGAAAATGGTTAGTGTTTCTTCAAGCATTTGCACAGCAGCATTCAATAAGTCTATGAATAAGAACGACATAGACAGAACAGCATTGTTTGACTCTCGTGCATTCACCGTCCCGAAAGAAGATGTTTGCAATTATTTCTTGTGGAGACAACAAGATGCTATAAGAAACTCTGTTCAAGGACTAGCACAGAGCACTTTTTCTCACAAAGAGCTTCATGGACTAAATTGTGAGCAACTAAAAGAGAAATTGCTTAGTGTAGATGTCTCTTGGGAGAATTTACCAAATAAAAAGAAACACGGTTGGGGAATCGTGAAAAAACAACAAAAAAGAAATTTGTTAGTAATGTCTAATCCTCCATCTCCTGCTGCACAACATGTGGTGCGAACAAAAGTTTGTGAAGATTCTTACATACCAAACTTCGGTGAAGATAGAGACTTTATAGAGAAATTTCTTTAGATAAAGAGTCCTACAATAGGGCTCATAATCGCTAACAAGAATGAGCACACCAGACAACCAAGGAAAAATAACGCACCCTTTTCAGGATTTTCATGTGGTACTTGTTGTGTTGCCAACATTGCTGAAATTCCCATCATTAGAAAGACTAAACTAAAGATTGGGTATGGATTCATCATCATCTTATTGTAGCCTAGTCGGAACGCAAGGTCAAGAAGGTTTCTCTTGCAATTATGTACTGGTCGGGATATAGTCTCAAAACATATGCAGGGCGGAAAACCCCAAGATCACAAAAAGGTAAAGGTTGGACAAAAACCAGGAGATCTGTCACCAGATAGTCCGGTTCGAAAGATTAATAAAGGACTAAAAGACCTTCGAAGTACTAAGCAAAAGTCTCAAGAACGTGAGAGAGTAAAGAAGGAGATTGATCTTGAGGAACAAGATTTTTTACAAAATTTCTCTAAACTAAACAAAGACCCTAAAGGAATGTTATGAAATTAGATTATATTATAAACCAAATTGTGCGCATCGAAATTAGAAACCAAATTGATTTTTCAAGAAAAATCATTTCTATACTTAGAGAGAACGGAAGTCCTGAAGCAATTATCGCAGGAGGAGCGCCAAGAAATTGGCATAGAAGATTGCTAGCTAATGATGTAGACATATATGTTAGAGGATTTAGTAATGATTGCAAGATCCCTCCTCTACATCGTCGTTCATCTCGCCAAAACTACCCAGATCCTTTTTCGAAAATAAGAGAAATTTCAAATTACGTAAATATTAATACAGAATCTGCATATAATAATGATTTTGAAGACACCGTAATTGAAAATGTTCACTCATTTAAGATGCTTGGTGTTATTGATATACAAATTATTGAGATTAATGATGGTACACCAGAATACGCTCGGTGCTCATGCTTAGGGGGATTTCAAAAAACAGCATGTCCCATATGTTTCCAGAATAGTGTTTTTAAATTCTTTGATTTCGGAATTTGCAAAATCGCTCACAATGGGACCGACTTTCTACCACTTAAGAAAGATTATACAGATGACAACAACAACGATACTCTTACGTTGAAAATAAGCGATCTTGCAGATTTGCCAGGTCTTAATAGACTTCCAAAACGTCTTGAGAAAATGAGACGATACTTTCCTAATAACAAAGTTGTATTTAAGTAATAAAGAAAAGAGATTGAGATGCCAAAAATATTTGAAGTAGGAGGATGTGTTAGAGATAGCTTCTTAGGTATCGAGTCAAATGATATTGACTTTACCTTCGTGCTAGATGACCTAACTCAAACTGTAGAAAATGGTTTTGACATTATGTCAAACCACTTGGACGATGAAGGGTTCCAGGTATTTCTAAAAACGCCTGAATGCTTTACTATACGTGCAAAGTTCCCTAAAGGACATCAGTTCGAAGGTCTTGTTGCTGATTTTGTAATGGCACGTAAGGAAGTTGGATACATCGAAGGAACAAGAAAGCCAATTCTTGAGCTAGGAACGCTACAGGACGATTTGGAGAGAAGAGACTTTACTGTCAATGCTATTGCTAAAGATATCGATGGTAATTTTATAGATCCATTCAATGGTCAAGAAGATATAAAGAATAAAATTCTTAGAACTCCTCTCGATCCAATGATTACAATGATTGACGACCCTCTTCGTGTATTGCGAGCCCTAAGGCTCTCTATAACTAAAAGGTTTTCTGTAGAGCAGTCTCTTATTGATGCGATGAGACAGCCTGATATTTTGAATAAACTGAAAGAAACTGTTTCTATAGAAAGAATTCGTGAAGAGGTCAATAAGATGATGAAACATAACACTCCAGAGTCAATGGTGTTGTTGGTAGCATTTGATTCTGAGGTCAAAGGTTTTCTTGATTTGGTATTTAGTGATAGAATGTGGCTAAAGGCAACAATGGAGAAGCGATGAACAAGTGCTGCAAAGATCAAAAAAAATATATCTTTAGCATAGAATACAGGTCTGACAATAAGTCAGATATTGTGATGAAGTGTAAAGCTTGTTCTTGGAAGGCATCTATTGTAGGTGCTTATCCAATTTCATTTGAGTCAGATGATGGAAATGGTGACATTATCGAAACTATTACTATGGTAAATGGTAAACGTTATGAGAATCGTAGCAATAAGTGATACGCATACTAAGCATAAGTCAATAGATCATCCTGAAGGAGATGTTCTTGTGCATAGTGGTGATTTTTGTTTGTCTGGAAAACAAAGTGAGGTAGTTAGTTTTAATAAGTGGCTAGGGAAGATTGAGAATAGGTACAGTAAAATCATTGTTGTACCCGGGAATCACGATATTGTTTTACACACAATGCTTCAAAGAGGAAATGATCCTAAAAGTCTTTTTTCAAATGCTACTCTTCTTATAGATGAGAGTGTTGAAGTTGATGGAATCAAATTTTGGGGTGCCCCCTGGACTCCCACATTCTTTGATTGGGCTTTTATGCTCGATCGTGGTGAACAGATAGGAAGTAAGTGGAAGCTTATACCAGACGACACAGACGTTCTGGTAACACATGGTCCACCTCATGGAATATTGGATGAATGCCCACATATTCACTTCAATTCAATGATTAATGTTGGGTGTGAAGAACTCATGAAGGCTGTCAATAAAATAAAGCCAGCTGCTCATATCTTTGGTCATATCCATGAAGGCGCCGGATCTTTAGTAAAAGACAAGACTCACTTTGTAAATGCTTCTGTCTGTAATCGAATGTATTTACCAATAAATCCAATAAAAATTATAGACCTATGATTCTTTCAGATTTCTCTACAGGATTTTTTCTAAACTATGCCTCAAAAAGAAATGATGACAACAAAGTTATCATTGTCTCCAGAAGTGGTGATGAGTGCGGCGAACTAGAAATTCAAGAAGAGATGGATAAAATTATCTCTTGGCACTTTGAATCTGGAGATAAGGTTATTGAGAAGAAGTTCAAACTTAGATTCGTTCATAGTAGAGGTAGAATTGTTAGCATTTATTTGGAGTTGGAATAATGATAGTTTTAGATCTAACCCCAGTATATTCAAAAGAACATGATTATTGGATGGTGGGTAAAAAGGCAATCTCTAATCAGGCACTAAAGTCTTATAAGGGTAACATTAAGGATCTTATCTTATTGTTACATGATGAGGGGTGGACGCCTCATGAGGCTGCTGCTGTTGGACTATTGTTGAAAACTAAACAATAACACCTTTTTTTACATGCATATATTCTCCATTATTCTTTATGTCTTCTTTATGCTTTATGCATGCTGAAGAGATATAACCATGCGCCTGCCTAAATTGTACCCTATAATTTATAGACACAGAATATTTTCCATGAGAAACTTCTTCAAAGCTTTCTAAAATTAGTACTTCATCTCCAGGGATAAGTCTAAGAGAGGCTATAGATACCCCCTTAAAGTCTGTTATTATAAATTTTGCAGGGCACCAAATGATGGCGATTTCACCAGCTTGATATCTTTCTATTTCTTCAAATGACAATTCCTTACTCATGTTTTATTATAGTCTAACCTGGAACACTTTGTTTCTTAATAAAATAAAACATTAGAGTATATTTTGGTAAAATGTTACTATATGATTCTTACACCGATTTTTACAACAATAGAAGAATGCCAAGAATGGATGGAGGAATGGGTAGAGGTTTATAGAGTTAAACCAATCAACTTTGTTTTAACATCTGGTGGCTACGATCCGATACATCCTGGGCATATTTCATATCTACAAGATGCTGTAGGAATAAATCCTGGCATTATGATGATTCATATCGCTGTTGTAAATGGAGATTCTTTCTTGAAAGAAAAGAAGGGAAAGCCATTTATGCCCCTTATGGATCGTTGCAAGGTTGTTTCTGGAGTAAAGGGGGTAAAAGCTGTCTTGGCTTATGAGGTTGAGAATGAGATGACAGTATCCCCAGTTATTGAAGCCCTAAAGCCTGGTTGGTTTGCAAAAGGTGGTGACAGGACAGGAAAAGAGAATATACCTGAGTGGAATGCTTGCGACAAAGCAGGAACAGAGCTTGTTACAGGCGTTGGACATCGAAAAGATTGGTCAAGCTCTGATTATCTCAAGAATTGGACAGAAGACTAATACAATATTTGTTTTGACCCATAATTATATTTATGAGTCAAATGCTTAGAGGATACCTCAGAGAGGTATTAGAAAAAGAAAAAAAGCCTGATAGAACCATAAATGATGCTCTAGATATGGGACTAGCTCTTTATGAGGTCGATAATGATGGGTTTTTTGTTCTTTATGACTCAAAAAGCTTTCTAAGATCACTAAATGATGAAAGTGTAGATGTTTTAGATGTGATTTATGGAACCCTTGGCCTAGACATAAAATCTGGCGGTTGCAACAATGCTGGAGAGATAGTTGCAGTAGCTGGACAGAAGGGGTACGGTAAGTTAATGTATGCAATAGCAGATACTGTTTCTCCAAATGGTATTTTTTCAGATAGAAAAAATGTTTCAAATGATGCCAAGAATTTTTGGAAAAACAATGTTGTAAACAAGTATCAAGGAAAACCGTTTGATGACGAGTCAAGACCTCAAACACCACCAAAAGAAGATGACTGCTTCATTAAGCACACAAAAGATAATGAGCAGCTTCATCCTCTAGATAAGTCTTACAAATTGAATGCTAATGTAAATATAGAAAAGTTAAAAGCAAATCATGAAAAGGTTATGAGTGTCGTTCATCATGTAAAGCATTCTAGAAAAGATGCTCAAAAAAAGCTTTTAGTGATGAACATGTCATTTTTTGGTAAAAGACTTGGGTAAGTTACTTACTTAGATGTCTTATAATGTTTTGAGAAATTTGGTTAGCAGCACTGTCTCTCCACCCAAGACTCACAATTAGGTCAAAAAGCTTTTCAGGATCTTTTGCCCTCCAAGATATTGTGCTCAAAATCTCTTCTTTAGAATACCCAAATTCTTTCTCTACAATATTGTAAAAATCATCCAATGTAATATCTCCTTCTGTTGGATCAAAAGACATGTTCTTTAATTTTGAAGGAGTTTTTTCATATGGTTTATGATATTCAGGAGACAGTTCTATAAGTTCGTCTCTCGTATACCACTTACCTTTCCAATAAATTCTTTTTATGTTATCTGGCTTAACACGCCCAAGAAGTAATGCTTGTGGTTCCCCGCTAGATAGCAATGAATCTGACAAATATGGTCTAAAACTATTGGGGTATCTAGATCTCCATAGTTCGTTAGGGTCAGATTTTCCTGATGCGATTCTTTTTTCAGCAGTAACTCCGCTCCAATCGGTTCCATATAGTTGAGAGGCCTGACTCTCAATTTCTATAACAACTTTTCCGAATCTCAATGCCGTAACAAGATCTGTCGTTACAAAAATACCAGAATGCTTCGGTCCACCATAAGATCTTGTTTTTTGTCTGGTTGCATCTATACCAAAAATCATCTCTAAATCGGTTTCATGCGTTCCATGATATACTGTAAGTACATCGTCTGACCTCAAGTTTAGAATCTTTTCCTTTTGAGAAATCTCTTCTAAAAGAAGAATCTCCCTTATTACAGAACGAAACATAGCTTATATAAGTATAAAGATAGTCATGAAGTGCTTACACGAAAAATGCCAAATACGATACAGAAAGATTGTTAGGTACAAATATATTACAAATAGAACATATTCCGTTCAGACAGAGATTAAGAGATTTGATGTAAGCGTAGATAAGTTTATAAAACTTTCTAAAAATGGGGTTATCACTATTAGTAAAGGCTATGCCTGGGATGGTCCTAGTGGTCCAACATTCGATACTAGGAACTTTATGAGAGGTTCTCTCGTTCATAATTCCTTCTATCAGCTTATTAGAGAGAGGCTCCTTCCTAAATCTACTAGAAAGGCAGTAGATAAGCTATTGATCAGAATTCTTGAGGAAGAAGGTATGAAGAAGTTTAGACGAACATATGTCTATTGGGGCGTAAGATTCGGTGGATTCTTCTCTGTACTCTTTAAAAGAAAAGATAAAAAAGAGTTTTGTGCATAGTAAAATGTGATATGGAAACCACAAATCGACACTATGAAATGCTCGAAAAGAAGATTGAGCACTTTGAGGGGGATTTGAGCCCATTTGGAAAAATGGGTCTAAAAATTCTACTATTTGCTAAAAATGAAGGAGGTACATTTTGGTTTGGGAAACCAGATAGGTGGTACGACAAACCACGTTGGCGTTGTGAAAACGATCACGTTAGCACTTACTATATAAAGTCAGAGGAAAATGGAGACCTATGCCCAGCCTGTTCTAAGAACGTACTACTCACCAACCCAGAAGATAAAGATGGACCCTTCGAATGAAAGTATCAAGCACTGAAGAGTTTATAAACGATCTCAATCCAAAACCTTTTTTTTCAACCATTAAATTTTGGAGCGCAAAAGTAGGAAATTATATAAATGAAAATACTGGGTTATTAGAGTGCTACTACCCATTGTCTGTTAGGAAATCGTTACATTGGCAAAATAAGGTATGTAAAACTATTACTAAGATAGTTGATGAGGTCTACATAGAGCTTTCTAAGGAACACGATGAAAAGATTCTAGTAGATGTACCAAAAAAATTAGCCAATCTACTAAAGACAAATCTATGGTTTGATGATAGATGCAAGGTTGTCTTTAGTGATTCACACTCTAATGAAATCCACTTTATGGATGAATATAACAACAATAACGCAAAACTTATCATTAAAGACTATTATATTTGGTGGCTAGAATGCCTATACTCTTTGGAGAGTGTTGACGAATCTGTTGATATAATTTTTGAAGAAATTGAAGAACTTATGTCAAATTCAAAATTTCAAGATATTAATGAAATCCTTGTAAATGTAGATGTAGAAAGATTGTCAATAGTTAGTATGTTGGCTTTTCTCTCAATAACTAAACACTGTGATTCACTCTTATTTAGTAGAGAACATCTATCAGATAGAATTGAGCATGAGATAGGGAAAAGGGAGCCATATAGAGTTTGTAAACTAATGAAAAATCTTAAGTGAGTATCTGTTAGGTAGCTAAATAGTTATAGTTATGGATATTGACGAAATGGGGACACGCGAAGTAAAGAAGAGACTTCGTAAGGCTGGCTGCAAAGAGAGGCCAGGAAAAGGTAGTCATACCAAAGTTAAGTGTCCACCTGACAAACTAACAGTCGTCCCAGACAATCGAGAGTTTAGTAAGGGAACACTAAAAGCTATCGAAAAGCAATCAGGCGTTAAAATGAAAGAAGGTCTACTAAGAGACCTTATTCGTGAATCCATTGCAGCTGCTACCATACACGCCCTCAAGAGGCGTGAGAGGGAAATATCAAAGAAGATGGACTCGGATGGCAAACCAGCTCAAAAACCTACTAAAATATTGCCTGAAGAAGGCAAGCAAGGTCTATTTGATGCTGTCAAGCTCATTGGTCCTCATATGACAAAAAGCATGTATGATAGAATGAAAATGATTCCAAGAGATCGGCTTGAAAGATCATTTGGAAACCGAATTCACTCATATAGGTTTGGTATGAGAAATAGAAAGAATGCAATGACAAATGCCAAAGCAGCTCTTGCAAAAGCCATTTTGTACCTTGGAGATAAAGGCGATGAAATTGTCAATAGAGAGCTAAATAGGTACTTAAGTGACAGAATTAATAGCGATGTAAATCATCAAAAAAGTCGTATGGATTCACCATGGAAGTCTGGTGAAATGAACTACAAAGAAACTACCTAAAAATAAATCTTACAGGAATTTCTTTTATTCCTAATATTTTTGCTATAGCCAGTCTGTGGTTTCCTTCACCAACTTTTACGTCACCATCTCTCTCTACATACACTATGGCAGGCTTACTTGTCATCCACCCATTTTCTTTCATCGAATGCATTGTCTCTCGCCATTCAGATAAGCTTTGACGCATATTGTCCTGTGTCCAAGTGTATTCCCTATAAGGCCAAACTTCATCAAAAGAATACATTACAAAGTCATGATCATAAGCCTTGTTATTTGACTTCCAAAGCTTTACAATGTCCTTTATTGAGAAGCTTTCCTGCTCAATGTTGTAATAGTCTTCTTTTATTATTTGTCTAATATACGACTCTAACAAGCTATTGGACAGTTTCATGACTATAAATATGAAACCTATATCAGTTTAGCTCACAAGGAGTCCGTATCGCTTTCAAATTATCTGATTACAGACAAGCTAAGACAATTCCTTTCAGCGAGATCGTAGAACCTGATTTAGAAATGCTCTTAGCATTCTGAGTCAATAGATGTCGAGCAACCTTGTCAAAAATCTCTTGTTTATTCATACAATATTTACACCAGGACCTTTTGGTGGAATAGGCTTATCAACTTTACCATCATCAAGTGGCTGATACCCATATTCCTTTTTAGAAAATTCCCACATTGACTTCTCTGCCTTGGTTTTGATCTGGTCTCTTAACAGGGAATGAAAAGCAACTATTGATCCAATTTCCCTTTCAGACGCTTCCTTTCGATCTGCAATGCTTTCAAGGTATAAGAACAATACAAAAAATAAACAAAATAGTAAAAGGATTAGCGCAATGGCTCCGAATATGATTAAGTATGTTACAAATTCTTCTGACATATAAATATCCTAAAGAAGACGGCGACGGCGACGGTGAAGCTTGTCCCGCGAACGCGGGCTTCAACTCATCTTGACGAGGCCAGATTGGCCAAGCGCCTCGGCGTGCGGGCTCAGGCGGGCTGCCCTTGCTCTTCGCGCGCCGCCTCGGCGTGGTAGCGCTTCATCTTGCGCTTGATGACTTCCTTTTTGACCATGCCGACCAAGGTCGATCATCAGCT
>Ga0222691_1000057_pt1 | contig 49036 bp, 50 predicted proteins | sample AntAcemetage1237_FD_179839 | JGI IMG/M metagenome (GOLD analysis project Ga0222691, IMG submission 179839) | Saline water microbial communities from Ace Lake, Antarctica - #1237 | ecosystem: Environmental > Aquatic > Non-marine Saline and Alkaline > Saline | place: Antarctica: Ace Lake... | reverse complement strand
AAAATCCCGAACAGGGTCGGGATTTTCTCAAAAAGATTGGTTCGAACTTCCACATCGCCGAGCGCACGCTGCTCGTTGCCTTGAAAAAACCTTGGCGCGTAGCGCGTTCTTGGCATTCCGTGTCGCGGAGCATAGTTCCACATTCTGCCGTTTCGGGCAAAAGTGATAATTGGCGGAGGTAACGAGGTTCGAACCTACGATACCTTTTTGATCACTTTCTCCCGCCCATGGCGGAGGAGACAGGATTCGAACCTGCGATACCTTTCGGTATACACGCTTTCCAAGCGAGCGCATTCGACCGCTCTGCCACTCCTCCGCCATATTCGGGATTCTGATTTGTATTTATGCTCACTTCGTTACACTCAAACAAACCGGGAACAGTGTGGCAAAATAAACCACTATCCAATCCATACCGCACACTACCCAACGCTCTGACCAAGCAATGCATTGATCCTTTCCTCAACAGGAGGGTGGGTCATAAATAACTTATGCAATCCTTTAAACTTATTTTTTCCAAATGGATTTGAAATATACATATGAGCTGTTGCATTGTTGGCTCGCTGCATTGGCTGAGAACTACTCGATATCTTACGCAGTGCACTTGCCAGACCTTCCGGATAACGGGTTAAAAGTGCCGCTGACGCATCCGCCAAAAATTCTCGTCGTCGAGATACTGCCAGTTGAATTAACATCGCCGCAATCGGAGCAAGAATTGCCAACACAAGACCGATAACCAACATAACTCCATTACCGTTTCGATCCCTTCCTCCTCCGCCAAATATAGTTAATCTGAGAAAGAAATCCGAAAGTAGTGCTAAAAATCCTACCAATACAACCACGATGGTCGAAAGAAGAATGTCTCTATTTCCAACATGCGCAAGCTCGTGGGCTGCGACCCCCTCTAACTCACTCTTATCGAGCATTCGAATAAGGCCTTCCGTAAAGGCGACGGCTGCGTGTTCCGGATCACGCCCTGTTGCAAAGGCATTTGGCGATGCGTCCGGAATGATATACACGCGAGGCTTAGGCAAGCCCGCTGTAATGGCAAGATTTTCAACAATATTGTGTAACTCCGGATATTCTTTTTCAGATGCAAGACGTGCGCCTGAAATCTTCAGCGCAATCTTATCCGAATACCAATAGCTGAAAATGTTCATAAATACACTAAACACCACTGCAATTATTAAAATAATCGGCTGGTCATAAACAAGATTAAAAACCCAGGCAATTACAATAACAGCGACAAAGAAACTGGACATAAGAAGCCACGTCTTCATAATATTAGAATCTTTTTGGTTGTAGAGATTTACTGCCATGATAGAAGACGGTTACTTACCTATATAAGTTAGAACGACACGTCTACTACCTCACGAGCTTCAGATACTGTTTCAAGTTCGAAAAACTCTCGCTGCTTGAAACCAAACATCCTAGCTATTAAGTTAGATGGGAATGACTCTGTTGCAATGTTTAGATCACGAACATTAGCATTGTAAAATCGACGAGCAGCCTGAATCTTGTTTTCTGTATCAGATAATTCACGTTGAAGTTCCAAGAAATTCTGATTTGCTTTCAAGTCTGGATACGCCTCCGCTACTGCAAACAGTGACTTAAGTGCTCCCGACAACATATTTTCTGCCTGTGCAGACAGCTTTGGGTCTCCAGTACCTTCTGCTTGCATTGCATTACTTCGAGCTTCTGTCACTTGCTCAAATGTCTTTTGTTCGTGAGACGCATAGCCTTTTACTGTATTCACCAAGTTAGGAATGAGGTCATATCGACGCTTAAGTTGTACGTCGATATCTGCCCACGCCTCTTCACTGCGGTTAGTAAGCTTAACAAACTTATTGTACGCCCAGACAGCCCACAACACCACGAGAGCAACGACAATAATTAAGGTAATGTAAAAAGTATTCATAGTAAACATTATTTAATAACACTTATGTATAGATACATAGTATACCGCAAGTGGCTTATAAAAGAAAAACCGCTGTTTTAAGGGAGTTTTGTGAAGCAGCCTCGTGTTTGGAGTTATACAATTTTCTTAAATAATTACTTATCCACCACTCAAGCAAGAGTGGAATTATCAACACCTTTATTACTAAATATAAAAAAACCAAACAACAACATTGTTTGGTTTTTTTAACATGCCAAAGTAAATTACTACATCATTCCTGGCATACCACCTCCCATTCCACCCATACCACCAGAAGCATCACTCTCTTCACTCTTTGGTTCATCTGCAATCGCAACTTCTGTTGTGAGCAAGATCGCAGCAGCTGATGCAGCGTTCTGCACAGCAGATCGAGTAACTTTTACAGGGTCGATAATCCCCTCTTTAATCATATCGTCGACAATCACATCATGAAGTGCATTGTATCCAGCTGTAGATTTTCCAGTCTTTATCTTTTCTACAATCACTGACCCGTCGTCCTTACCAGCATTGATAGCAATCTGTCGTAGTGGTTGTTCTAATGCTTTCAATACAATCTCATACCCAATCTTTTCAGCCTGATCAGTTGGTAGTTTACCGTCAATTTTAGCAGCTGCCTGAACAAGTGCACTACCTCCTCCAGCAACCACACCTTCTTCAATAGCAGCCTTTGTCGCCTCAACCGCATCCTCAATCTTAAGCTTGAGGTATTTCATCTCTGTTTCAGTTGCGGCACCGACACGAATGACAGCTACTCCTCCAGTAAGTTTTGCGATTCGTTCATCAAGCTTCTCAATATCAAACTTTGAATCACTCTTTTCTCGCTGAGTCTTCAGCTCATTTACTCGCGCAGTAATATCTGACTTCTTTCCCTTACCGCCAACAATTACTGTACTGTCTTTTGTCGAAACAACTTTACTTACCCTACCGAGCATTGAAGCCTCAGTATTTTCAAGTTTTAACCCCGTGTCTTCAGAAACAACTGTAGCACCGACGGTCACCGCAATATCCTGAAGAATTTCTTTTCGACGATCACCGAATCCAGGTGCTTTAATTGCCAAGACGCTAAATCCTCCTCGTAATTTATTAACTACAAATGTTGCCAAAGCTTCTCCGTCTACATCCTCAGCAATGATTACTAATTCTTTTTTGCCTGTTTGGGCTAGTTTTTCAAGAAGCGGAAGTATTTCTTTAATTGAAGAAATCTTCTTATCAACAATGAGAACTGGAGCATCTTCAAAAACCGCTTCCATTCTTTCATTGTCGGTAATCATATACGGAGAGACGTACCCTTTATCAAACTCCAATCCTTCAACCACCTCTGATTCCACTCCAAAAGATTGTGACTCCTCAACAGTAACCACACCATCAATGCCGACTTTCTCTATAGTATCAGCAATGATTTTTCCAATCTCTTCAGATTCTGCTGAAATTGTAGCTACTTGTCTGATCTCATCTTTTCCCTTTACCGGCTTTGCGAACGCTCTCAATGCATCGACAGTCGCCTTAGCCGCCTTGTCAATACCGTGCTTAATACCCATCGCAGAAACACCCATAGTGGTATGCTTCATACCCTCGGCAATAATAGCTTGAGCAAGTACAACAGAAGTCGTTGTTCCATCTCCAGCAACATCATTTGTTTTGTTTGCAACCTCTTTAACAATATCAGCGCCCATATTTTCAAACCGATCTTTTAGTTCAATTTCTTTTGCAATTGAAACCCCGTCGTTTGTGATAGTAGGACCACCATAACTCTTTTCAAAAACAACATTCCGTCCGCGTGGCCCAAGTGTAACCTTTACCGCATTTGCAACCTTGTCTACTCCACGCTTAAGTGCCTTGCGTGCGTCTTCACTATATTTAATCTCTTTTGCCATAATAATTCTTAGGAGTTAATAACTGCTAAAATATTGTCTTCTTTAAGAATATAATATTCCTCATCACCTACTTTTACCTCGTCAAAACCATATTTTGAAAATACTACCCTGTCTCCAACTTTTACCTGAATAGGGATAAGTTTTCCGTCTTCATAATGGCCCTGGCCAACAGCAATCACAGTTCCTTGTTCTGGTTTTTCTCGATCAACAGTATCAGGAATAATAATTCCACTATCCGTCTTACTCTCCACGTCCTTCAGAGAGAGAGGCTTAAGAAGTACGCGATCTCCGATTGGTACCACCTTTGTCTTTTTTACCATACGCTTAACTATTACTAATGTTAACTTCTAAAGGTGCCTGTATTATATGGTCGAAGCCAACGCTAGTCAATAAATACACCGTAAAAACTCTTATACCACACCCTTATATTTGCACCTCTCAAGATAAGATGTTATACTCGTCTGACTGTTATATTATGGAAACTTTTTCAGCTACCCTACCATATATTCAAATAGCTCTCTCTATACTACTCGTTTCAGCAATTCTTATGCAGAAATCAGCAGCAGGACTAGGCGGTGCTTTCGGTGGAGATGGATCTTCTGTAGGTCACCACACTCGAAGAGGAATGGAGCGACTTTTGTTTAACGCAACTATCGTTATTGCAGTACTTTTTGTTACATCAGCTTTTACAGCACTTTTTATCTAAATACCCTATTGGTATATTAAAACTACATATAAACCCTACTCAAACTATCACGTATGAAAAACGTCTTGCACAGGTTTCTTTCTGAATCCTCAGAGCACCTTATTTTTGTATTTAAAAAAATAAACAACCTTCCACTCAAAACGAAGCTTTTTGCACTATGTGCCATTGTTTTTGTCGTCGGTGTCTTTACTATCCTCTGGAAAGTAAACCAAAATTTTTTAATTACTATTCCAGACAGAGGGGGTACCTTACGTGAAGGTGTTGTTGGTTTTCCTCGCTTCATCAACCCTGTCCTGTCTTTTTCAAATACAGACAATGACCTCGCTTCCCTCATCTACTCTGGTCTAATGAAAACAACACCCGATGGCAACCTGACTCCCGACCTAGCAGAAAGCTACGAAGTCTCTGAAGATGGAAAAATATATACCTTCACCTTAAAAAAGGGACTGGTATTTCACGACAACACACCGCTCACTACAGATGATATTGCTTACACTATTGAACGAATCCAGGACAGCCTTATCAAAAGCCCTCGACAATCCCGTTGGGACAGCGTTAGTACCGAAGTGATTGACGAGTACACTATTCGATTTATTCTACAGCAACCATTCTCTCCTTTTATCGACGGTACGACTGTTGGCATCCTTCCCCGACATATTTGGGAACATACCAACCACGAACAATTCGCCCAAAGCTTCTTAAACATCAGCCCTATTGGAACTGGTCCATATAAAATAAAAGAAATTATAAATCGATCTGGTCTCCCTGTTTCTTTTATCCTTGAATCTTTTGAAGAATACGCACTTGGTATTCCATACATCAAACAAATCGAATTTTCATTCTACTCAACAGAGGAAGATCTCTTCGAAGCAGTAAAAAGAGGTGAGATAGAAAGCACCCACGACCTCTCACCTGCGAACTACTCCGCAATCAAAGGGAAGCGAGTAATCCACACCACCCCTCTCTCTCGAATTTTTGGCATATTCTTTAATCAGACTAAACAAGATATTTTTTTAGATAAGAGAGTTCGACAAGCAGTCTCTCTTGCGATTGATAGGAAAAAAGTTATTAATGATGCCCTCGGAGGATACGGAATCGCCACAGATTCACCCGTCCCACCACAAGAGGTACCGACAGACAACGTGTCATACTACGATACTGATCACGCCCATAACCTCCTCCTTGAGAGTGACTGGAATAAAAACTTGGAAACGGGAATATATGAAAAAAAATCCCAACCTCTTTCTTTCACCATAGTCACTGGCAACAATCCAGAGCTTATATCAGTAGCAACAGCACTCCAGGAAGACTTGCGTACATTTGGAATTGAGGTAATAATACAATCCTTTGATCAAACGACGCTAAACCAAAACTACATTCGTCAACGCGATTATGAAGCACTGTTTTTTGGTCTAGCAATTGGACGTGGAATGGATCTATTTCCGTTCTGGCACTCATCACAACGAAACGATCCCGGACTCAACGTTTCGCTGTATGCAAACAACGACGTCGATAGTAGCACCGAAAAAGCACGCCAAACAACTTCACGAGAGGAACGGGCACTATTTATCCAACAAACAATAGATAAAATTAAAGAAGACGCACCAGCCGCATTTCTATACACCCCACTCTTTACCTATGCAATTCCAGAAAAACTCAACAATGTAATGCTAGGCAATATCGATACACCAAGCGAGAGATTTAGAGGAGTACACACCTGGTACATTGAGACAGATAAGGTGTGGAAGTTTTTTAAAGAAGATAACAATAATTAATCATTAATAAAAATAATATGAACGAAACACAGCAAACAGAATCGAAACCAACAAACACACGTCGATATACTCCGCAAACAGAGCAGAGACGACGGCCCCGCACAAGCGGCACAACACCACAAGGTAAAACACCTAACCATAGTCGGTCAAACAACCGATCACGTCAGCAACGACACCGTCGACAAGCACCGACAGTACATAAAGGCCGCCCATCAACAAAGAAGACTGTCGCCATTCCTGAGAGTGGTGACAACATCCGAATCATCCCCCTTGGAGGTGTCGAAGAAATCGGTAAAAATATGACCGTCATCGAATACAAAAACGACATCGTAGTTATTGATGCCGGTTTCGAATTTACCGACCAAGATACTCCAGGAGTAGACTACATTCTTCCAAATACAAAATATCTCGAAGAACGAAAAGATAGGATACGCGGAATTGTAATTACTCATGGACACCTCGATCACATCGGCGGTATCCCCTATCTTGTAGAAAAATTAGGTAATCCACCTATTTACACTCGTGAATTTGGTGCATTAGTTATTAAAAAAAGACAAGAAGAATTCCCACACCTTCCAGAACTTAACCTTAGAATATCCGAAAAAAATGATAGCGCTGTCCGACTCGGCGAACACCTCCAGGTACGTTTCTTTGGCTTAACTCACTCAATCCCCGACTCAACAGGTGTGATTATTGAAACACCTCACGGAGATATCGTGGCTACCGGTGACGTTCGTGTAGATAATGTTGATGGTGAACCAACCGATAAAGAAAAGGAGCAATACGCTATTTTCAAAGACCGAAATATTCTCCTTCTTGCAATGGACTCTACTGGTATTGAACGACCAGGATGGTCAATGCCAGAGAAGACTGTTATTGATACCATTGACGGAATTGTTAAAAACACACAAGGACGAGTAATCATTGCTACTTTCGCCTCACAAGTTGAGCGAATTATTGCTTTCATAAACACTGCTAAAAAATATCAACGAAAAGTAGTTGTTGAGGGAAGAAGTATGAAAAACAACGTAGCTATCGTGAAGCATCTAAAGCTTGTTGAGACAGACCACGTTATTCCGATTGAAGAAATGGAAAAGCATCCTCCACATAAAATTATGGTTCTTGCGACAGGTGCTCAAGGAGAGGAGTTTGCGGCACTAATGAGAATGTCTAATAAGACCCATAAAAATATCCGACTCACATCAACAGATACTGTCATTCTTTCATCATCCGTTATTCCAGGAAATGAAAAGGCGATTACAAAACTAAAAGACAACCTCTACCGACACGACGCTCGAATCATTACCTACCTTGATTCAGATGTGCATGCTTCTGGTCACGGAAAACGTGATGAACTTCGTTGGATTCACAGCCAGATACCATACAAATTCTTTATGCCAGTTCACGGCTATCACCACATGCTTAAAATGCACGCTGAAATGGCAACACAACTCGGTGTACCCCAAGAAAATATCGTTGTAGCTGACAACGGATCTATTATTGAAATTGGTAATGATGGCACCACACTCAATGTACTTCCAGAAAAAGTACCGAGTGAAGACGTTGTTGTTGAAGGATCAACAATAGGTGATGTTCAAGAAGTAGTTATTCGAGACAGAAAAATGCTGGCAGAAGATGGTATGTTTGTCATCATTGCAAGCATCAACCTTCGAACAGGTAAACTAAAGAAAAGTCCAGACATAATTTCTCGAGGCTTTGTATATCTTCGAGAATCACAAGAGTTGCTCCAACAAGCACGAATCATTATTAAAAAGACCGTAGAGTCAACAACGGTGGGAATGAACCCAATAAACTTTGACTATGTTAAACAAGAAGTTTCTGAAGAGGTAAGTAAATTCCTCTATCGAGAAACACACAAGCATCCTATCGTAATCCCCGTAGTACTCGGAGTATAAAAATTAACACAAAAAACAGCGAACTAGAGTTCGCTGTTTTTTGTAACCCACATCTTCGTGGTATGATTGTATAAATATTATGTTTCCATTTAAAAAATTACCATCTGCCGCACTTCCAGCCGTCTACATTGCAAACATTCTCCTAGCATTTCACTGGGGACTTATCATCTATATAAACTCATCTTTCTTAGAAAGATTTATTGGGGCAGAGAAGATAGGTATCATCTACACTGTAAGTTCTCTCATTTCTCTCTTTATTTTTCTAAGTGTTTCTAAGTTTATTAAACAAGTAGGTACATACCCGATCTCGATCTTCTTTATTATTGCAGAATGTATCGCTATTACCGGGTTGATCCTGTCATCAAATGTGTACGTTATCGTACCACTTTTCATTCTTCATACTATTTCAGTTCCAATGATCTTATTTACACTGGATATTTTTCTGGAAGGAAATATTACCGATGAATCAAAAACAGGGGGGCTACGTAGTCTATTTTTAACCCTTTCAAACACAGCTCTCGTACTCTCCCCCCTCATATTCGGCCTTATTATTCACAATAATGAATTTGGAAATGTATACTTACTCTCTGTACTATTTTTAATTCCCCTATTTTTCTTAATTGTAAAATTCTTTAGACATTTTGAAGACACAGCTGAGGTTGTACATACAAAACTTCTTCAGACCGTCGTCCTATTTGTTAAAAACAAAAATATTTTTAACATCTTTAAAGCACACCTCCTTCTTCAATTTTTCTACGCTTGGATGATTATCTATATGCCGATTCACCTAGTACAGAACATTGGTTTTAATTGGGCCGAAATTGGTATGCTATTTTCTATCATGTTGCTACCTTTTATTCTTTTTGAAATTCCTCTTGGACAAATGGCCGATAAACGAACAGGTGAAAAAGAAATCCTTATTGCAGGAATTTTTATCACCGCTCTCTCAGTTGCAGTCATTCCATTTATCTCAACACCAAACTTCTTTCTATGGGCAATCATTCTCTTTACAACACGAACGGGAGCGAGCTTTGTGGAGATCGCAACAGAAAGCTACTTTTTCAAACAAGTAAACGGTAGTAACGGTGAGAGTATCAGCTTCTTTAGACTCACCCGACCACTTTCTTTTATTATGGCTCCGATCGTGGCGACCTTTGCCCTCCTCTTCATGCCTTTTGAGGCAACGTTTTTTGTCCTATCGATAATTATAATGTGGGGCGCTACCTACGCTTTCCCGCTCGTAGATAGTAAGTAAAACATATAAAAAAATCCACTCAAGAGTAACCTTAGATAGGTTATTTTTTCCTTGAACAAACACATACTACCCTCAACTATGGCTGTAGTATATCCTCAGTTTCTCCATTAATAGAAATATGAACCTCACTTACCCCAAAGATTCCTTTGAGTGTTTCCGTAATCTGAGATCGAATGGAAGTTACACGACAAGAACCGCCAATATTCTCATCAAGTGTCTGATTAAAATCAACCATTACCACACCGTCCTCAATAACTAAGCTCTGCACAACAACCCCTTCTGGGATACTAGTAAATAATCCCACGGCTTCCTCAGGGGGCAACGGACCTTTCAAAAGTTCAGCAAGTAATGACCTTGCAGTACCGACACCTGTCGCTGATTCAACAAACCTTGTTACACCAAACACCCTACTACAATCAACATTTTTTCCTTCCTTTCCAAAGTATACTGACAGCGGTATGTCGCCCTCTATTGTCTGCATAGTGACTACAGGATCAGGTACAACAACTTCTTTTATACCGGTAGACACAATCAGTGCTGCAGCTATTACAACAGCAATAACGACAGCTATAGCTACTGCAAACACCGTCGCCACACCTTCTTGTCCTTTTTGACATTTCATATGTGTATAATTTATCTCTGTCCAGAAAACTACTTTTTAGTAGTTTTCTTCTTTGTCCGAAGACGCTTAACATCTTGTCCAACCTCCTTCTTTACCTCTTTCACTTCTTTATTGATATTCGTCCAATGTTTTTTTAAATCATTTGCAAGCACAAGCAATTCTTCAACATCCACCTTATTCATTTTTTTGTATTTTTCCATTACCTGATCGACAATGTTTCGATAGGTCTCTTCATTTACTTCTTTAATTTTTTCAAGCCTATCCAACACATCACCCCTCATCTTTAACATCCATCCCCGAACTTCTTTACGTTTTTTATTACCCTGTTCTGTGCCGTACAAGTAATACGCTCCTGCTGCCAATGCGGCAATCGCTCCGATTCCAATACCCACCCCAACTTTAGTTGTACCACTTACTTTTTTTGTATTTTTCATATTCAAAAATAATTACTATATATAATAATATGCCGCACCATCGTCGTTATTATTACACCGTCATATGACAAACAGACTTCAAGGAACAATCTATTCTTTACTAGACGCAGTTTTACGTTTTCTTGTTTTCTTTTCTTTTCGTGCTCTCAAAAATCCCACTACTAATGTAGCGAGTTCAACTATGGGCGTCTTTGGATTCTTAAGTATCTTTTGGAGAACTTCGACCAACTCACTTGCGCCAGACTGAAGATACTTCGTAATATTTCGAATATCTCTGAGGATACGCACGGTATATACAAGGGCAACAAGAGCAACTGCACTAATAACAATGACTGATGCACTTGTTATGAGGAAGAAAAGATTTGACTCACTGATACTATTCATAGCTCAATTATATCACAAACTTTTTTAAAACAACTTCAACACTACTCAGAATCTGCAGAAAAAAACCGTACCGGCACTTCAAACTCATCATCATATTTAGGCAAACCGCTTGCATTATTTTTTTGAAGAACAAGTACGCCTATTGGTGTTGACGAAGATTCAAACTCAAGCACTGCCTCAAAAGAAACAAATTCTTCAGTCATCCATTCTCCTAAGGCGCTGACATAATGAGACCCCAGCACAACTCCATTAGCATCACGAATCTCGACAGGGAATGTCGCTTCAAAAAACCACATCCCTCGAGCTTCGCCTGTTATTGTAAGTGGGCTTGTAACCATCTCATTTGGACGTGGTGTACCTATTCGAACCAAATCAAACTTATCTAATTCATCACCAATATCTCGAACATACAGTATGCCGTTACTATCCCGACACTGTTCAGGATACGATTCAAAAACCGGATATCCAGCCTCTTCACATTCCTCAAAAGAAGTAACAACAACTTCTGTTTTTGTGACTAACACATAGAAAAAATAGCCACCAGCCAATAGCAAAACCATCAGTATGCTTACTATTATTTTATTCATAGATATATAGTATCAAAAATACATACCGACTACACCCTAGACACGTCCATACTTGTCTTCCAGCCTAACAATGTCATCTTCATCAAATTCGCCTGTCGAAATCTCGAGAATTATCGCTGGGCTAGTACTAGTTGCGATACGATGCTTCGTACCCACCGGAATAGTGAACTCCTGCCCAACTGTCGCTTGAACTACCTCGTCTCCAATAGTAAGTACCGGTGTACCCGAAAGCACCCTCCAAAACTCCTCTCTTTTATTGTGATACTGAAGCGACAACTCTTGTTGAGGATGTACCTCAATAATCTTTACCGTTGATGGCTCGTTATGCGTAAACTGAAAAAAAACTCCCCACGGCCTATCCTCTTTATATGTCTTCATTACTGTTGAATAATTGATCTAATAATATTTTTAGTATCCTCAGGATTGTTGACCTGAGCCGTGTCTACACCAAAAGTTACAGCCGCATAATCATTACCTCCAGGAAATACAGCGTCACCAACAAATAGCACATCGTCTTTATTCACCTCAGCATAGAACAACGCTTTTTCTAAAGCATAGGCCTTATCAATCCCTTTACGAGTAATATCGATTGTCGTCGTTCCTCCAATACGGACATTAGACTCTGGAAGATACGTTTCCAAAATAGCCACAATCTTCTTTCGTTTCTCTTGATCAGGATCCCATACCTCTTTTTCTTTAAGAGGCGCTTCTTGTCCGAGCGCTGAAAAACTAACCTGCGTTCCTCGATCTTCAACAATTTCACCGTATGTTTGTTCTGGTTTTTCATATCCAGATTCACTTAAGGAGCGCTCAATTGCATCAAACACTTGCTTTTTTTCTTCTTGAGTCAACGTTTCTGAGTATTCTTCTTTCCAGGCATCACCATCATATCTATACAGCACACTTCCATTAGTCGGAAAAAGATAGAGTTTTTTCAACCCCTCTTTTGAAATCGACACAGCATCCATAAACTGCTTTTTAAACTGACCATAACTTCCTCCAGAAACAACTGCAACTGCACACTTTTCAAGTAGCTCTGATAATAAACCAGACATTTCAGAATCCATTGCTGATTTACTTGGTGCAAGAGTTCCATCGAGGTCAAAAGCGATAAGTTTTTTATTACTATAATTATTCATCCTACTATCCTACCGTATTAAAAAATGACTACAAGTAGCTCAATACGACCAAGTTAATGTGGGAAAGAGTACCTAAAATGATCAATAATAGCGCTCCATAGGCAACATGAGCCAAATGTTGTTTCCGAACCTCAATAGTCATCATCAATATCATTGCGATAAATACAACGAAAGCGAATACATACAATATCAACGAGGCAACACCAGACGGCTGGATCAGGCGCTGAATATCATACGTACGAGAAGGGGTACTCTTTTGGTCACTTTTTTCATCCACGACCGATGCAGCGGCCTCTACACTTGCCACATCCTCAACTTCCACATTTTTAACAGAAATAAATGTCTCCGCTTCTTCTACCTTTTCTACGTTAGTTACTGTAGGCACAGTAGATGCGGGCGTTGGCTCTGGTTTTTCTTCTGCCACGGTCACAAGAGCAGTCACCTCAGAAGACGCCTGGCTTGAAGCGACCACGCCACTTTTTTTATATAGCGGCGTACCAAACAACTGCACAACATACGTAGTTGGATAGCCTTCATATTCTCCCTCGTATGTAGCAATACCAATTTCGGTAAAATCATTATTTAAAATATTTGCTTTATGGGTAGGTGACTCAAGCCAGGCTGAAACAACATCTTCTGATTCTCCAAAGTGAACTGCCAAGTTTTCACCAGCATAAGCAAATTCATATCCTACCAAATCAAACCAATACCACGGAGTAGTGCCGTTAGGGCTATTGTGTGAAAAGTATTGATTTTCTGCCATATGTTTCGCCTTTTCAAATGCAGCTTGTTCGAGAGTCGAATTCACTTTTAATGTCGTCAAACTATAGTCCTGACGACTATCATTAGTAAGGTCGACCAATACACCGGAGTACACTGCTGCCAGGGTTCCAACCCGATCAATCACAACATTACCGACGATAGAAAAAGAAAAGAGGAGTACGGAGATAAAAAGAATTGCCAAAATAGATTCCTCATGAAGAATCTCTGGCTTATGGTCATTACCAGTATGCGGAGTTATATAATTTTTTATCTTTTTTATCACTTGTATTATTGTACAGTAAGTACCATTATTAATGGTCTATATAATACATCGTTATTTAATGCTTGTCAAAGCCACCTTTCTAGTACCCGGCAAATTCCTCAACTCGAATATCGTCATCACTTACCCCATCGTCATTTAACAAACTCTTCATAGCAGACACCATTGCCTGGGGTCCAGCACTATAATAAACCGCCCCATCTCTACCTGCAACGTAACGATTAATCATGTCTGTAGCAATATAGCCAATTTCCCCATCCCATTCTTTTGCATCAGTCATTGTCGGCACGACGGTAAGTGCGTCATTGTCAGCACCCAATACGGCAAGCTCATCTAAATAGGTAGCATCCTTTGGAGCACGATTTGAGTAGAAAAGATACATTCTATGCCCTGTCTTTCTATCAATCACATCTTTAATAATACTTCGAAATGGAGTAATACCAATCCCACCAACCAAAAAAATTGCTGGCCGGTCGATATTTTGATGAAGTACAAATGACCCTATTGGTCCATCAATTTCCACCTCAACATCATACGCAGTATTTGTAATAACTTGCTTAAATGCAGAATCACGAACACGAAATGCAACCGCCAAATAGTCTTCCTGAGGAGAGGACGCTAGTGAAAAAGTTCGAATAGCACCCTCATCGTCATTTTCTGGCGGATTGATAAGTTTTATATCAACGTACTGCCCCGCCTTATATGTAAACCCTACTGGTTTTTCAAATACACACTCCACGGTCTTATCCGCAATAGTCCGAACCTCTTTTACACTTGTTATAAATTTCATATTTCTATATTAAAACGAAAACTTCTCAAAATGTATTCTTGACTTACCCACAAAACTACTAACTACAGGGATAAGTGAATTCATCATCGGAACAGGACCGCAAAGATACACCTCCCGATCTGATATGTCTGGTACAATTCGACAGACTTTCTCCTCATCAAGATATCCTCTCTCTCCCGCATAGCCTTCTTGATGACTCATTATATGCACAATTTTTACATTATAGCGTTTTTCCAAATCCTCTAATTCTTTTTTAAACACAATCGAACCATCATTTCGATTTGCATACAATAACACGACATCTTTTTCTTCTTTCAGCATTTCCTCCATTAAAGAACGGATAGGTGTGATACCAATACCGCCCGCAATCATCAATACCTTAGAAGACACCCTAAACAGATTTGTGAATACACCATACGGACCATCAATAATAACCCTCACTCCCAATGCAACAGACTGAAGCTCTGAAGTAAAATCACCAAGCTCTTTTACAGTAATTCGTATTTCTTTACCGTTTGGCATAGCCGAAATTGAAAATGGATGGGCTTGCCACCACATTCCTTTAGTTAAAAATCTAATGATCATAAACTGACCAGAACGTATCGAAAAAGATTCTAAATCTCGACCAGTAAAATATATCGAGATAGTGTCTGACGTCTCTCGAACAACACGATCTACTTTAAACTGATGCTTGTATGACAAATACACCGGCCGAGCACAGCGAAAAAGTATATGTACCGCAAGCACAACAATATACAACACTATCCAGTAACTATAAAATACACTACTGACAGAGAGTGTTCCACCCGACTCAAACTGATGAAGAATCGGAAACAGCACCGCCATATACGCAAGTAAGTGAACAAAATACCACCACTCATACTTCACCTTCGATCGAATAACATATAGTGCTGATCCGACCACAACAAGCAACAAACAAAGTCCGAGTAATGCAAGAAACACAGATCCCAGATCAGCGGTAAATGAACCGAACTGTGCCCAATACCCCCTATCTGAAAGACCAGCATACCCAAGCACTAAAAAAAATGGATGGAGAATCAGGACGCCAATAGCCACCTTACCGTTTTTTTGATGAAATCGAGATAGTCTATCAAGACCGAACACACGCTCAAGGAGCGTAAACCGACTCATTAAGAAAAATTGCAACAATATTAAATACGTTGCAATCAGTCCTGCCAACCGGCCGACACCCACAAACACTCCAGCGGTGCCGAGTTCCCATAGCGATCCAGCTCCCTGAAACCAGTAAAAGAATATAATTACAAACTGAATCCAAAAGAGACCGTACCATACGTTCTTTTGAAAATTCATAAGCAAAACCTATTCTTCTACAATAAACGACCCGATCATTCCCATCTCACGATGAGATCCTACGGAACAGTAATACTCAAACGTCCCCGCTGTATCAGCAGTAAACTCTATTGTTTCTTGCTCACCTGTCTGAATAATTTGTGTACTTGCAGAAAACTCATCAAGTTTCCAATCGTGAGTTCCGCCATCATTAATAAACGTCACTCGTACTCGGTCCCCTACATTTACCTTCATTTCTGACGGAGAAAATGCAAAGTTACTACCTCGAACCTCAAACTCTTTCACGTCACCCTCCATATCCTCATTTACAGCTGATTCATTTGGAACCACGACCTGCTCTTGCGTATCACGCGAAACGTACCAGATACCTCCAATAATAAGAACTAAGCCTAATACTATAACTACCATTTTACTCATAGCAATAAAAACTAACTAACAATCCTTATACACATATTACCACAATAGTGACCACCTACAGAGATGCTTCTTGAATTCGTAGATAATGCTCTGAAGATTCGCAGGGAAGAACAAAGCCATCTACATTTATTTCACCCCGAACCTCAATACTCTCTCCTGCCTCAAGAGCAAACACATCTGCAATCTCACCTTGTGCTTCACACATCAATATTCCCATAGAAGGAACCACCACGATAAACATTGTTTCATCTTCTTTCTCAACCGTGATATATGTCGGGCCATCAACTGCAATTTGTTCTCGATCAATCGACGTAATAACTCCTGCCAGAACAACATCTCCATTTGCCTCAGCGGTTGCACCATCTATGCAGTCTGTGTACGTTTGTGTATTTCCCTCTTGCATAAAAGCTCCGCCAGTACGTGTCGAAAATACCAATGTCTCATTTTCATTCGCATACTTTGTACCAGAAGCCGACACAGCGCCCTGAAGTGTAAATCGACGTCCGTCACTTAATAAAATCTCGGCTGTATTATTATCAAAAAAGACCGCGTGAATAACTCGACTATCTGAGCAAACATACGTTATCTCAGAGGAAACAGTAGGCTCTACAGCAACAACAGGCTCTTGATCGTCTTTACTAACCAAAAAAACCAGCGCAAAGAACACCGCAAGAATAACTACAACAGATACTAAAAAATTCCTTACTAACATACGTACATATAAGAATACCACAAAAAAACGGGCGGAGTATCAAATATCCCCGCCCGTTTTTTTATCACTTCTTCTTTTTTACTATCTCCTCTTTACCTTTACTCGCTCAGACTCTTTGAGAAGTTTTTTTCGTAGTCGAGTACTTTTTGGAGTAATTTCCAAGTATTCATCATCTGACATCATTTCCAAACCATTTTCAATCGTCACTTCCATTGGTGGAACGAGCAATATATTTTCATCAGAACCACTCGCCCGCATATTAGTAAGCTGCTTTCCTTTTGTTGGATTTACTGACATTTCTTCTCCCTTTGACGTATTTCCGATCACCATTCCTTCATACACCTCTTCTCCGGCACCAATATAGAGAACACCTCGTGTCTGCAAGTTTGCAAGAGAAAAACCAAGAGCTTTGCCACCGGCCATTGATACCATCGATCCATGAGGCTTCTTTTGAATCTCACCTACATAGTCTTTAAAGCCAATCACCCGACTCGACATAATTCCCTCACCTTTTGTATCAATAATAAACTGCCCCCGATACCCAAGCAATCCTCGAGTCGGTCCTTCAAATGTTAGCCGAACAGTATTTCCGTCCTGCTTCATATTTGTCATAATCACTCCACGTTTTGACAATTTTTCAATTACAGCCCCCTGAAAATCTAGCGGAATATCAATAGTCACCTCTTCAAATGGCTCACTTTTCACCCCATCAATATCTTTAATAATTACCTGTGGCTGAGACACCTGCAGTTCATACCCTTCTCGTCTCATATTTTCAAGTAAAATTGCAATATGTAGCTCACCTCGTCCAAACACATTCATCACATCGCCGTCAAATTGAACCTTAAGCCCCACATTCACCTCAAGCTCCTTTTCGAGTCGATCTCGAATTTGTCGTCCAGTAACAAACTTACCTTCACGTCCAGCAAATGGTGAATTATTTACAAGAAAGTTAAGTGCGATTGTTGGCTCATCTACTTTAATAGCAGGCAGTGCCTCCACAGATTCATCATCAGTGATAGTATCTCCAATAAAAATATCAGGAAGACCAGCAATCATCACAATATCTCCAGACTCAACCTCATCAGCCTCTTTTCTACTTACTCCTTCAAAAGTAAAGAGTTTTGTAATTTTTCCTTTCTCAACCTCACCAGAAGGCTTCTTTACAAACACAGATGCACCGTCTTTTATCTTTCCTTCATATACTCGAGCAATCGCCAACCGCCCAAGAAAGTTATCGTATGCTAAATTAAATGGCTGTGCTTTTAGTGGCGCATCAGGAGTCTGTGTAGCTGGTGGAACTTTTTCCAAAATAGTATCAAGCAGCGGATCAATATTTACTCGCGGGTCATCAAGACTCTTCATTGCCACTCCATCTTTTCCGATAGCATATACGGTAATAAAGTCTAGCTGTTCGTCATTTGCACCCAAATCAAAAAACAGCTCCAGCACTTGGTCGTGAGCTTGCGCCGGATCAGCCGCCGGTTTATCTATCTTATTCAAAACGACAATCGGCTTATGACCAATTTCAAGTGACTTCTTTAATACAAACCGTGTTTGTGGCATCGGCCCCTCCTGAGCATCAACAACCAGTAACACTGAGTCAATTGATCGGAGAACACGCTCAACTTCAGAACCGAAATCAGCGTGACCTGGCGTATCAACAATGTTAATTTTTGTCCCCTTGTATGTTATTGAGGTGTTCTTTGCGTAAATAGTAATTCCACGCTCTTGTTCAAGAGCGTTTGAATCCATACTTACACTATCATCTACAGACCCCGTTTGACGCATAATAGCATCAGTAAGCGTTGTCTTACCGTGGTCAACGTGCGCAATAATTGCAATATTTCTGATTTCCATACTGTAATAAAAGTTTCCTAATGCAGATCAGGGCATAAAACCCCTGTTAGCTCATCGGATTAGAAACACTCAAGCCCTCAAGCTTGGCATTTCGCTCCTAATAAAATAAATCCGCCAAGCGGATTTGACTAGAAGCAACACTATACATTATTTATAGCTTTTTGAAAAGGACCTGTGTATAAAAAATACCTATTTACCACAGGTTGACAAGTCTACTTAAATATAGTAGTATTCTGCCAGAACTTTGAAAACCTGTCTCTCTCGATAGAGAGACACAACAAATTACCCAAACCTCCTCCACAGAAAGAAGGAGGCGCAGACCTCCACAAACAACCTGAGTGGAGAGAAAGGATTGAGTTATGTTGGATATAGATAAAGACAATAGTGAGATCGCACCAATAGCGATACCAGGCAACGATTTTCTGATTGTACCTATCTTTGAACCGCAAGGAATCGTTAGATTCCAGGCATTCAGATACAGCGTCTACATTGGCGAACGTCAATTCGAACCGCCAGATAACCATCACAGCGGGGTATACGCTGACCCCTATGACGAGTGGTCTTCGCACGTTTTGATAGAACACAAAAACGCACCCGGCATTCCTGTCGCAGCTGCGCGGCTGATCCACGGTGGATCAACAGAACATCAAAACGCACTGCCATGTGAGCAGGTCGTGGAAACACTTCCTTACTCACGAAGTACGCACAACGTAGGGGAAATGTCCTCCGTGTGTATTTCTTCAAAAGACATACCGGGGAACATCTGTGCAATCGAGAGGGTTCGTCTAAAGCTAGATCTCGAGTGTGATGTTCGTCCTGATTTGTATAGGCACGCATCTCACGCACTAATGTGCGGCTTCTTCTACCTCCTCTACCGACATCAGATCAGTGCGTGGTTCGGTCTGCTGAGACCAGGATATAGAGAAAGTCTCCGACGAAACGGAATACTATCCGAAAGTGACGAAATGCTCTACGACGTTCACGGAAAGAGATGCCTTGCATACAACAAGCTGCAAGACACCCTGAGCAACGACGTTAGTTACAATAGTCTGCACGATCAGATCAACGCAACAATCGAAGTTGCCAACAAAGACAACCATGTTATCCTGGGAAATCACTCTCCCATCCCTACCACGTAAGACGTCGTCTTACGCAACGCACAATCAATGTGCCCCCACACACACGCCCGAACCTTCACTGGTCTCGGGCGTTTTTTTATATATTCACAATACTTACTTTTCTGATATGATTGCGCCAATGAATACTACAGAGATATGGGACGTGGTTGTGGTTGGTGGTGGCCCTGCCGGAATGATGGCAAGTGGCACCGCGGCTGAACGTGATGCCTCAGTTATCCTTCTGGAGAAAAATGATACTTTAGGTAAAAAACTCCTCATCACAGGAGGAGGTCGCTGCAATGTGACCAACTCAGAATTTAATACACGTACTTTTCTCGAAAAGTTCAAAGACAACGGCAAGTTTCTATTCTCAACCTTCTCACAGTGGGGCGTTCAAGAAACTCTCGACTTTTTTCACACTCGAGGTATGGAAACAAAAGTTGAAAACGAACTACGCACATTCCCTGTCTCAAACAAAGCTCAGAGCGTCTGGAATATACTAGTCGACTTTATACAAAAACAAAACGTCACTGTTCGATCTAATTCTGCTGTCTCAGAACTTGTATATAAAGATGGCGTTATTACTGGAGTTCGCTTAAAGGGTGGTGAAGTAGTGTATGGAAAAAATATCATCATCGCCACAGGTGGCACCTCCCGACCAGAAACCGGATCAACAGGAGATGGTTATATTTGGCTCGAGTCCATTGGACACACAGTCATCAGACCAGCACCATCACTTGTACCAATCGTACTCAAAGATACCTGGGCAAAAAAACTAGCCGGTACTACATTAAGTGACATAAAAATCACGGTCCTTCAAAATAGTGAAAAACAACTCGTCGCAAAGGGTAGGTTCCTCTTTACTCACGTTGGTGTCAGTGGGCCAACCATTCTTAATATGAGTAAAGATATTGGCGAACTTCTCAAATACGGTAACGTCACTCTATCACTCGACCTCCTCCCATCTCTTGATCACGGAATGCTTAATAATGCACTCCAACACCTCTTTATAGATCAAGCTAAGAAAAAGATTCAAAATGCCCTTAAAGAAATCACTCCTTCAGCTTTGATACCAACCATACTTCACAACTCTAATATCATAAACGACACTCGTTGCAGTAGCATTACCCGGGAGCAACGCCTTAAACTGATAGAAAGTATAAAAAATATTCACCTACACGTAGACAAACTACTCGGCTCTGAAAAAGCCATCATTACAAGCGGTGGTGTTGCGTTAAATGAAGTAGACTTTAAAACAATGCAGTCAAAACTATTTCCAAATCTATACTTAATTGGAGATATTTTAAATATCGACAGACCTTCTGGTGGCTATAGCCTCCAGCTTTGCTGGACAACAGGATATGTGGCAGGTATATCTAGCGCCAAGAAAAGCGTGAACCCTACCGCCTAATAATTTCAAAAAAGAATACGTATTCGTCTTCTGCAATTTCTTCAGCAGAGTGCGGGGCTGGATCAACACGTATAAGCGTTACTTCCTCCGCTTCAGTTGTAACTGTCTCATTAAGCACAAACACCTGAGTAGCGACACCTAAGCCACTCGTAAACTCGGTCCGCACCCGCACCGCTCCAGCCACAACACAGTCATTGACTATATCTACATCAGCAGGGCAGCGGCTATCTTCTACTATTTCTTGAGGGACAAGAGTTACACCCAAGGCACTTACTTCTTCATCAATACGTACAAAGACTCGTTCACCGCTATTGAGAATAATAACCAACTCATCAACATCATCCTGACTCATCACTGGATAACTAAGTCGTAGCGAAACATTTTCGAGTAACGTTTCGTAGCCTTTTTTTGAAACTGTACGCTGAGCGGATGATGCGGGCTGCTCCTGATTTCTTACAAATACAATCTCACTATCTTCAATCATGTACAAACCTTCAAGTGTCTCAACTCCACTAAAGTCATCTGGCATAAGTCCAGGAAATGCCAGAATAAGCAAGTTGGCGTCAAACCCTTCTATCGGATGTCCGATATCTGCAATACCTCTGGTGATCAAACTTACTTGAAAGTATGATGCTAAGCCAAGGCCCCCCTCATCTGCTTGTTTTTCATTATAAATATAGCTATTGAACAAAAAAATAGCGCTACCAACGACACTGTAATTCCCGTTATCCACAATACTGCCTTTTTCATATTTTTATTATACCTATTTTTCCCCTCCAATCCCATCACCAGAATCAAAAAGTGCTATCTTCTTTTTTCGATCCCAACGCTTAATTTCAGCCTCTCTTCGTCGTGCTTCTCCTAGACTTAAAACGTTTTCAGCATAACGCAACTCGACTGGACGGCGAATCTTAGTGTAGTGAGCACCTTTTTTTGATGTATTATGTTCCACTAAACGCCTTGTAAGATCGTTTGTAGACCCGACATACAACGTACCATCGGCACACTCCAAGATGTATACAACATGCTCCATACTTTTTATACAGTCATTGTATCCTGCACCTTCATTCAATACAATTTGCAAAAAAAGGAGAACACGGAAGTAAGGAGGAAGACAGCACAACCAAAAAAGCCGGGGCAATACATCCGGGCTTTTATTTTATGTACCAACCTCATTTACTTACTATAGTAGTCAAACAATGCTCGCACCCCCGCAATATTTCTTGTCCATTCAATACTTGTTCGAGTTTCAAGCTCGACAGTAATAGCCGGAATACCGATTGACGCAAGCCAACCTTCAACATCTCCTGTAATCGGATATGCATCAAATTGTGCAACTGCACCATATCTAGCAGCCTGAGCATATGCATTCATAACCGCAAGTGTTTCAGGCAATACTCCATCGTGACACTCTGAAGCGTACACAGTATTTGCCTGACTATGCCAAAACACAACAGATGTTGGTTTTGTTTTCAGTACAAAGTCACGAATAGCAGCAGCTTCCGGCTCAGAAAACGCTGCTGTACCGGCACTAACCACATTTCCTCGCCAAGAACTCTCTGGTGCCCATTTACAATCAAAGTTTCGATTAAGATCAACGTTGTTTGCGTTGAAGCGACCAGGAGCAGTGTCAATTCCAGACGGAACATCGAGTAAGGTAAATCGTGCCTCTTTGCCAATAATTTTCATCAGACCGTCCGGATTAGCAACAGGAATGATACTGACAGTAATACTTTCAGGAATAATTTCTGAATTATCAGTGAAATGGTCGATCATCTCATAGGCAAGCAACACGCTGTTCCATTCATAGCCACCGTGAATTCCTCCAACAAATACCAGGTGTGTGTCGCCACTGCCGTATGTATAGGAAGTAATATCACGACCCTCGACAGAAGAGCCAATTTTCTCTACTTGCGGATCAGCAATAACCTCTACTTCCGGAACAACAACCACCTCTGGCTCTTTAGTAGAGAGAAAAATAATACCAACAAGAGCCACTACAATGACAACAAGTCCGACTATTTTACGTCGTGAAAAATTCATTATTCTGCGTAGTATTCAAGCAATGCGTCAATTCCAGCCTTGTTTTTATTCCACTCAACATCTTGATGATTTGTCAGCAACACACTAATTGCCGGAATATTATTTTTTGCAAGCCAGTTTACCGCATCTCCAGTTATTTCATAGAAGTTGAATGTTTGATATGCGGGATATCCTGAAGCTTTGGCAAAGGTATTAGTAAGTGCTGTTGTTTCAGAAAGAACACCGTTATGACAGTTTGATGCGAATACACCACCAGCTGCACTATACCAAACCACTACAGATTCTGGACTATTAGCTGTTACATAGTCTCTAAATGCTTGACTCTCTGGCTCAGAGAAAGCAGATGACCCTCCGCTAACACTCTGACTTTGCCATACCGCATTTTCTTGCCAATCACAATCAAAGTTTCGATTCAGATCAACGTTGTTTGCGTTGAAGCGACCAGACGTAACGACAGCTTGTGAAGTCGCTATGTCGGCTTTTGTAAACAAGCTCACCTTTCCAGCCACCTTATATAATCCATCTGGATTAAGGACTGGAATAACTGTTACTTTTACATTTGCAGGAACAGCTTCCCGATCAGTCTCTAAGTAATTCATAAGCTCATAAGCAACCAAAGCCGTATTCCAGCTATAGCCTCCGTGAATACCTCCAACGAACACAACTTCTTTATCACCTTCTCCATAGTGATACGCCACAATCTCACGTCCTTCCACAGAAGAACCAATAACAGTACGTGTCTCATCCTCCACTACCACCTCCTGCTCCTCATCCATCTGATCGATGTTTTCTACACCATTCTGATCTTGAGTATTAGTAATAGTATCTGACGAACTTCGAGTTAAAAAATAAACCCCTACGCTAATAAGTAAAACCACTAGTACAACTGAAATAATAATTTTTTTCATAATACCTTTATTTTAACACATAATAGCAACATCCTATACCGCCAAAATATCCTCCTATTTACCCAATTCACCTACTGGAATTTAGTAAATAGGCCCTTTTTGAACAAAAAACTACTCTGTCGTCACCCCATCAAACTCCTCTTCATTTGCATCAGCTTCCGCTTTTGTAGCCCGAACAATACCATCTTTATGATGTGACGGTGAGTAGATTGTGTAAAGCTTTAAGTCTTCCGAGTCTGAGGTATTCACTACGTTGTGTTCTGCACCAGCAGGCACTACTACCGCAGACCCGTCCCTTACCTCACTTTCATTTCCATCAATAATAATCCTACCTTTCCCTTTTTCAAATCGAAAAAACTGGTCGTTCTCTGGATGTACCTCAAGACCAATTTCCCCGCCCGGCACAATACTCATCAATACGAGTTGACTATACTTACCCGTGTATAAAACGTGACGAAAGTCATTATTTTCTACTGTTAATTGTTCAATATTTTTATTAAATCCTTTCATATTTTTTTGATTACTGGTAACACTCCTAGTATACCAAAATTTAATTCTCGCAATAATAAAAAACCGATACTACTACATCCCTATCTCTTGGAATGTCACACTGCTTGGAAGAGTAAACATTGACGCATCTCCAGACCAAGCCTCACAATCGTAATCACCTATCTGCTCAGCATCGAATGAATACGGTCCAGACATTTCAGTACTCCTATTAGCGGAACCGTCATCAACCACCTTCACTTTATATCCCATAGTCGGTGCAAATGATGACCACGTATACGTATACCCATCTCGAAGAATCATCGTCGTATCGATACTCATTCCTTGAGCCTGCGTCGTATACTCACCACGAATCATCCCTCCATTAATATAAGTAACTCCTGTCGTGTCCGCCCCTTCAACACGTTGATGTACCGTACACTTATATGAACCACCTCCTTTAATAAACTCAGCAAAAGCCATTTTTTTACCTCCTGTCTCCATCACTACAGACTCATTCATTATCTGTATATCGCCCTCCTCCACACCACTATTACTTCCTAGTAAAAAATACCCCCCAACAACAACCACAATCCCAATCACCACTCCCATAATAATTTTTGTTTGTGTCATATGTCTTACTTATTTATTCTTATACTATCTCCTCTTCAGTAGAAGTTGCTATGTCGTTTTCTTCAAAAAGTGCATCTTCCTCCTCTGAATCAACCTCATCTTCAACAACCGGCAAATCTTCCTCAGAAATATCTTCTACAACATCTTCCACATGATCTTCAACAAGCTCCACAGTCTCTTCAAGTACTTCTGTAATAGTTTCTTCACCAGCCTGACTATCTTGAGAGTCAGGAATTTCTTCTGTCTCTGGTGTATTGGTAACCACATCCTCAACCACGACTAGCGTACTTTGATATTTAACAAGAATATCCTTCAAACGATCAAGACCTTCGAGGAGCTGCGCCCGCTGTGCTCCAGTAAGGGTCGCCTGATTTGATGACTGGACAGCAGTATTGATAGTTTCTAAACGTGCAATAATACGAGCTCGTACCTGCACAGCTTCATCAACTGTTATCTGACCTGAGGCAACTGCCACCTCAACCTCCGCTAACTCCTCTTCAATGTGCCTTGCTTCCTCATTAACAATCACCACATAGTTCCCTGCACTCCACTTCATAAATAGCCAAGCAAAACTAATAATAGCAACAATAGCGATAATTAACGTAATTTTTACTTTCATGATATTTAGATATTATATGTAGTAAGTATACATGATATTTAAATATTACGAGAGATTAAAGTAATCCATACTCGAAACACTTATTTTGCAGTATTTTTACCAGCAAGCTTTACTGAAGTACGTAAAAGCTTTTTAAAAGTCGGCATATGCACATCTTCAAGCTTCTTTATATACAAACAACCAACCCCTCGCTTATGCGCGCCTAAAGTTTCAAGTTCTTTTTCCATCTGAATGAGGTCGCACGTTAAATACAAAGAAATTGAATCCTTACGCGACGCAAGTCCCATTACGATCCAATCAACCTCTCTGCCTGTTGAATATACTTGTCTCACTTTCCCAAAACCAACAAGACTAGCTCCCCACATTACAGGATTTTTTCCTGTCACAGCCTTCATCATTTTCACAATTTCTTTGCAGTCCTTTTTTCGAAAGGGATCTTTGATAGCATCAAGATAGTCCTTAACACTTGCTTTTGTTGGTTTTGTTTTTATTTCAGATTTGGCCATATTTTTATATTATAAATATAGAAACTATATCAAATTTAAACACTTTCTGAATTTAAAACCTACCTCTAACTTGCCGTGTCTCCTGAACAAAATCCGATTTTTGACGAAAATCCGATTTTTGAATTTCTGCTGGCAGTGTGGGACGATATTCGAACTATTTTAATATAAAAAGACACCTCTCGAAAGAGGTGTCTTTGGTTATAGGAGGATGTCAAAAGTCACTGCGTCACTGGTTCCAACCGACCATCCCTGGCAGTAAAACGAGCCTTAATCCTTAAAATTAAATTTGCATGTATCTGTGACACTCGTGGTACAGACAGGTCAACAACTTCTCCAACCTCCTTCATACTCAAACCCTCAAAGTAGTAGAGAGTAATGATGATCCGCTCTCTATAATCCAAGCCTCTCATCAAGATCTCTTTAATAATGCGAAGATTTACTACATTAGCCGGATCTTCTTGTCGACGATCTTCAATCAGATCTGGAGTAAGTACACCTTTACCAGAGTCGGTTTCAAAAAACAGCATATCCAAGCCCTGCTGCTGAACAGTCAGTGCGTCCCTTTGAATTAGCTGGTATTCATCAGACGATACACCGAGCAAAGATACAATCTGCTCTTCTGTGGGCTCAACTCCATATTGCTTAAAATATTCTTGACGAACTGTATCAACTTTAAAAGTCCTACTCCTAACCAGACGAGGTGCCCAGTCCATGTCACGAAGACCGTCGAGCATTGCGCCCCTTATTCGAAATGCACAATATGTCTTAAATTTAATACCCCTCTCAAGATCAAAAGATTCAATAGCGCTGACCAAGCCAAACAATCCATCTGCAACCAAGTCATCGGTATCGACTTTACCAAAAAGAAATTTACAGACACGCGCAGCATGATACCTCACTGTTGGTAAGTAATACTCCAACAACTCATTTCGCAACCCCTCTGTCGGTTCTGCCTTGTACTTCCTCCAAAGTTCGTCAACATCTTTACTTAGCCTATTTGATCGAACTTGCCATGTGCCGTTAACATTTTGACTACTCATTATTAACCTCCCCTTGTTGTGTAAAGAACTTTTTCTAGTTAATTCCTACAGCATTAATACACCCACCCCCCCCTACTGTCAACTAAATAAAGACCGAAACTTGGCTGCCGGTCAGGGACTCGAACCCCAATTCCACCCTCCAGAGGGGCGTGTCCTACCATTAGACGAACCGGCAAAATTTTAAACTTCCTATCTTTAAAAAAGATCGCCTGCGTACAAGATACGGCAAAAGCCTGTCAATTTCAAGATTTAAAAAAATGACTACTTCTCCTTCCTGTTTTTTGAGGCACGCACAAATTCAGTAAATAGGGGGTGCGGTGTAAGAGGTCGAGCCTGAAATTCAGGATGGAATTGAGTTCCCACCATAAATGGATGAATATCTTTTGGTAGTTCCGCAATCTCCATCAGTTTTTTATCGGGTGATGTTCCTGAAAAGACAAGTCCGGCAGACTCAAGCTTTTCAATATATTCAGGACTTACCTCATATCGATGTCGATGACGCTCACTGATGTTACTTTCTTTATACACATTACGTGCGATTGTGCCCTTTTTTAATTCTGCGGGGTAGGCTCCGAGCCGCATTGTCCCTCCGTAATTTCCTTCATTCATTAGTTTTTTCTGGTCCGGCATAAAATCAATCACTACGTTTGGTGAAGTAGGATCGACTTCTGCAGTATGTGCCTTAGCAAGCTTGGCCACGTTTCGTGCATATTCAATCACAAGTAACTGCATTCCGTAACAAATTCCAAAGTACGGAATTTTATTCTCTCGAGCATACTTAATCACCGCAATCTTCCCCTCAACACCAGTTGATCCAAACCCACCTGGTACTAAAATACCATCGAGATTACTAAGGTCAGTAAGTTTTTTCTTTTTTGTTTCAATGTCTTTTGAATTGATATAGTGGAGCTTTGGAGTAACCCCGAGCTTGTAGGCTGAATACTTAATCGCCTCAATAACTGATATGTATACATCCGATAAGACAAAGTCTCCAGAATCAAAATATTTTCCAACTACACCAATATTTACCTCGCCTTTAGTTCGTTTTGATTTACTAACAAACGATTTCCATTTTGTCAGGTTTGTCGTTCGGTGATTTGGTAAACTAAGAAGCGCACTTAATATTTCTCCCAGTTTGTCACGCTCAAAATTAACCGGAACATCATATATACTTTCGACATCTGGTGCGGAAATGACGTGACCACGAGGAATATTGCAAAAAACTGCAATCTTGTCTTTTCTCTTTTTATCCAACGACACTTCGCTTCGAGCAATAATCACATCCGCTTGAATGCCAACACTATTAAGCGATCGGGAGGCGTATTGTGTTGGCTTTGTTTTCATCTCGCCAATCTTTGATGGCATTGGTAAGTACGACACCATAACAAAGGCCACATCCCCTGGATACTTCATCTTCATCATTCGAGCTGCCTCAAGGAAAATGATGTTTTGATACTCTCCAATCGTTCCGCCAATTTCTATAATCGTAACGTCAGCATTAGCGCTCTTTTGAGCTCGTTCGATACGACGAATTACCTCCTTTGGGATATCCGGCACCACCTCAACATTCTTTCCTTCGTATTCAAGGTTGCGCTCTCTACGAATCACTTCCATATATACACGACCGGTCGTCATGTAGTTCATCTTTGACAAGTCGGTGTTCAGAAAACGCTCGTAGTTCCCCATATCCTGATCAGTCTCATCGCCATCATTTAAAACAAAAACCTCTCCGTGTTCGGTAGGATTCATAGTTCCCGCATCCATATTTATATAAGGGTCAATCTTTAGAGCTGTTACCGTATAGTCACGAGCCTTCATGATTGTACCAATCGAGGAAGACGCAACACCCTTACCAACACCAGACATAACACCCCCTACAACAAAAATGTATTTTGGTTTTTTATTTGCCATCATCCTTACAGTTACCCGCTTAACGTTTTAAATATTTCATTACTGCTAAGTAGCTCGACAGTGCACCGATGAGCACACCCGCCCCTAAAATAACTGCAAAAATATATCCGAAATTTTCTGTGTAATATCTAAAAAGATTGAATCCAACAAAGAAAGCTTCCGTATCACTTCCTAGCCAGTAGGTAATTGGGTAGAAAACTGCCAATGTCACCAACGCACCTACTACACCGTAAATAATTCCAGTGATGATAAACGGACCTCTAATATAGGAAATACTTGCTCCAACCAAACGCATCACGCTTATTTCCTCACGCGAAATATAGATCGCCAAGCGAATTGTATTGAACGTGATGATGACAGCGATGACTGTCAGTATGATTACAATAGCTAATCCTGTCATCTCAACAGCGGCAACAATCTGTGTTAGCTTATCAATCGCCACTTTATTTTCAAAGTAGTTTACTGTATCAACAACCTCTTCACCGCCGTCAGAAAGTAGATTGTCTCCCTGCAAAAACTCAGCGATACCAACATACTGTGAGGGATCTTTAGCCTTTATACTTAATACTGGGCCAAGCGGATTTTCCCCAAGCTCTTCAAGTGCCTGTATAGTAAATGTGTCATTTGCCCGTCGTACAAGAAACTCTTCGAGTGCTTCTTCTTTTGTCTGGTGGCGTACTGTCTCAACTTCAGGCAATGCTTCCACTTGAGCCTTCAATGCAAGCACGTCATCCTCAGCAGCATCAGCAACAAAATAAACATTTACGTCAACTTTATCCTTAATAGCCTCAAGTGATGTGTCTAGAAGTGTCCCCAGGAAAATCATTGATCCGATAACAAATAAAGCAATCGCCATTACCAGCGTAGACGCTAATGAAACAAAACCGTTTCTCCAAAAATTATGTGCTCCTGATCGAATTATTCTTCGTGTTGCTGTGATAAACATTTATTTTACATTATAGGACGTATCGCCCCTTTTTATCATCTCGAACAATCTTCCCCTTCTCCATCGTAATCACTCGCTTCTCCAGCGAATCAATAATACCTTTATTGTGTGTCGTGAGAATAATTGTCGTACCAATATCATTAATTTTTTTAAGGATTTGCACAATATCGTACGTATTAAGCGGATCAAGATTTCCTGTTGGCTCATCAGCCACAATAATATCTGGCTGGTTTACAATCGCTCGAGCAATCGCTACCCGCTGCTTCTCGCCTCCAGAAAGTTCATGCGGAAAACTTTCAGATTTATCAAGTAGGTCAACCATCTCCAAAACATACGGCACATCTGCCTGAATATCTTCATCAGGCTTACCTGCAGCCTCCATCGCAAAAGCAATATTTTCATATACTGTCTTATACGGAAGGAGACGAAAATCCTGAAATACCACACCAACTCTTCGACGAAAATCATTGATTGCTCTTTTGTGCAGAGTATGGATATTTGCAGATTCAAAAAAAACTGCCCCATCTGTTGGTCTTTCTTCTGCAAGTAGCATTTTTATCAACGTTGTCTTACCGGCACCGGAATGTCCGACAATAGATATAAATTCGCCTGGCTCCACCGAAAAAGTAATATCTTTAATGGCACTAGCGTCTTCTTTATATTGTTTCGTTACTTGATCAAAGTGAATCATATATGTAAAGATTCAAAGAATCTTCTAAACAATAATTAGTATATCACACTCTTTACTACTGCCAAAAATACCACACTTCCTTATCTATAAATCCTTCTCGGCTTCGATAAACACGTCGATCTCTCCTCCTAATACCGACTCAATATCTCTCTCCTCAACATTAGTTCGATGATCTTTCACAAGTTTGTATGGATGCAAAACATATGATCGAATCTGGCTACCCCACTCAATTTCTGTCGTCTTTGAAATATACATATCTTGCTGTTTTTCAATCCGATCCTCTTCAAGAGCTTTAAATATTTTTGCATGCAAAATTTGTAATGCCCTATCTTTGTTTGATCCCTGCGAACGCTCCGTGTCTACATGAGCAGACAACCCGGTCGGCGTGTGGACAACTCGCACAGCCGTCTCTCGCTTATTCACGTTCTGTCCACCGGGTCCACTTGATCGAGAAAATTCAAACTCAATATGATCATCTGGAATAGAAAGTTCTGATGCTTTTTCAAACTTCGGCAACACCTCGACCATCGAAAACGACGTATGGCGCTGACCTTTTGAATTAAATGGAGAAATACGAACGAGTCTATGTACCCCAGACTCTTTTTTCAATGTTCCGTACACATTCTTACCATCAATATCAATGGTCACGTTTCGATACCCACCATGGTCATTCTGATTTTGATGAAGTAATACAACACTCCAGCCTTTCTTTTCTATAAAACGAAGATACATGCTAAGTAGCATCTTTGAAAAATCTTCAGCATCGGTTCCACCTGCACCGGAAAAGATCGTGAGTATCGCCCCGCCTCGATCATACTTACCGACCCCTTCAGCTTCAGCTTTCATGTTTTGATACTCCTGAACCGTTTTTTGTGCCTGATCTTTATTTTGCCAAAAAGAAGGATCTGCCATTTCAATCTCAAGCTCTTTCAATTTTTTTTCTATTTCCTCTTTCTTCATTTGTTGAAGTATAGCAAGTCATTATTAAAAGTATAAATGAATAGTTAAAAAGGGGGCAAACAAAAACAGCTTTCGGGAGAATGCTGTTGATGGATAAGGAACAGAAGAAAGTGTCGGAGCCAGCGGGCGGAATCGAACCGCCGACCTACACGTTACGAATGTGTTACTCTACCGACTGAGCTACGCTGGCAAACATACTGAGCCGTTGTCCGGGATTGAACCGGAGACCTCGTCATTACCAATGACGTGCTCTACCAACTGAGCTACAACGGCTTTTAAGGCCACGTCAAAGAACTGTACAAGTATAGTACATATATCCACTTTTTTTCAATTAGTAATTACTATTTCTGCCAAAACCACTTACCTGGCTGCCACGGAGTACCGAGTCGTGGTAAAAGGAATCGATCCACCCCTATATGCCCTGCAACTTTCCAAGCCAAAATTAGACCTATACTAAGCGTAAACAAGATCGGATTAGTGCTCACCGTACCTGCCAATAGAAAGTTTAAGTTCATAAATAGCCCAAAGAAAGCAGCGATACCTGTAAAGAGACCAACGATAAGGGCGATGCCTACAAACAGCTCTCCCCAAGCAACAACATACGACCACACTTCAGCATTTGGAAGCACGATTTCACGAAGAAAGTATGCATACCACCCTTGTACAGCAGGATGCTCCCCTCCAGCTTTTTGAAGAGCCCCGTTCACAAAACCCGATAGTGATGCACCGGCAGTATCTCCTGTCCAGGCCGGATTCCACACTTTACTCCAACCAGCCTCAAGCCATGCCCATCCAACATACAGCCGAATGACAAGCCAGACCCAGGCCATTTTTGTATTACTAAACAAGAATTTCTCAACAGGATTTTGAGCAATAGTTACATATGCCATACTATATAGTTACTGATTACTACTAATACACTAAGTATACTCCGAGACTACTAGAATAGGCGTGATAGAATGGGGACAATGAAATACGTCGCACTCATCCTTGTGTTTTTAGCTGTTGTGCTCTTTGGGGTATCGCAGCTGACCAAACCTGAGATTATTCTCTATACATCAGAAGAAGTAGCCAACACGACAAAACAAACCACCCTCATTTTTGTTGGCGATATGATGTTTGATCGATACATCAGACAGGTCACTCATAACAAAAACTATACTTCTGTCCTTTCATCTATCAAACCTGTCCTACTGGCCTCTGACGGCGTAATTGGTAACCTAGAAGGACCGATTACCACAAACCCTTCCGTGAGTATTGAAACTCGCTCACCACAAAAAAATCACTTCACGTTTACCTTTGATCAGGCTGTGGCAACACTCCTAAAGGAAAATAACTTTCTAGCAGTTTCTCTTGGCAACAACCATATTCTTAATTTTGGCAAAGAAGGAGTTGCAAAAACAACAGCATTCCTGACCTCATCAAACATCGGCTACTTTGGAGTACCTTCAGGAAAAAGAAGTACCATTATTACTAGCAACGATATTCTTTTTGGACTCGTCGCTTATAATGCTTTTATCGACACCTCGATTGATGGTGCCGTATCTGAGATCAAAAAAATTAGCCCCGTTGTAGACTGGCTCATTGTCTATCCGCACTGGGGAAATGAATACGAAAAAACACCGAGCGCTTTGCAGGTCAACCAGGCACACGCTTTTATTGATGCTGGAGCCGATATGGTTGTCGGTGCTCATCCGCACGTCATTCAAACAAAAGAACTATACAAAGAAAAATTTATCTATTACTCACTAGGAAACTTCGTCTTCGATCAATACTTCAATGAAGATGTTCGCTGTGGTCTACTTCTCCAGACAACCTTCACCAAAATAAACGACACTACCATGGTAGATATTGAAGAATTTACTACCTACCTCAATACAGACGCAAGCACGGTGTATAAAAAATGTGGATCTATCGTCAAAACACCTTAGTTACATTGTGCACACACTCCTCGCACAGTTACCTCAATATCTCGCAAGGTCACCTTTGACGGCAATTTCTTTTTAAAGACTGTCGTCTGTACCTCAAATGACGTAACCTCGTGACAGTCATCACAAACAAAATGCTGGTGTTCATCATCATTTTTTTCATATAACGTTTTTCCACTTTCAATCACTACCTCTCGCAACACTCCATCATCAACAAAGCGCCGTATGTTTCGATACAATGTTGACCTATCCATAGTTGGCACAAAAGCTTCTATTTGTGACCCACTCAAGAGGTGGTGTGTTGAAAAAAGCTTCATAATCGCCTCTTTATATTTAGTACGTCGTCGTTTCATATCCACATACTAACGCAATAGTTTTGCATTAGTCAAGACGACCTGCTAGACTGCACTGTATTAGTAATTTTACACACTATATTTTATGGAATTATTTGCATACGTTTTAATCGCCTCACTTTCAGTAATGCTCGCTTCTCTTATCGGAGTTATTGCTATCTGGAAAAGATTTGGAACATGGATCGAAGGAAACCTGCGTCTTCTTGTGAGTTTCTCAGCAGGAGTATTCCTTGTTGTTTCTCTTGTTCTCTTTTGGGAAGCACTTGAACACTCTCATTCAATCCTCAGTACTATCCTCTTCTTTGCTGCAGGTATCGTTATAATGCAAATCATATCAGCTTTCCTTCCTCACTTTCACCATCATCATGATGATGCTGTCGAGAAAGAAGGTACTTCCCATACCCACAATTCTTCTCGTATACTTATTGCCGATGCAATTCATAATGTTGCCGATGGCCTCCTAATTGCCGTAGCGTTTTCAGTCAGTCCTTACTTAGGAATCGTTACTCTACTCAGCATTATTGCTCACGAACTTGTGCAAGAAATGTCTGAATTCTTTGTCCTACGACATGCTGGCTTCAGCGTGAAGCGTGCTTTATTCACAAACTTCCTCATCTCAGGATCAATCCTCATTGGTTCTATCGGAGGCCTCCTTTTCCTCAACCTTACTGAATTTTTAGAAATACCTCTCCTTGCTTTTGCTGCTGGTTCATTCTTCTATGTAGTAATCAAAGACCTCATTCCGCACTCAGTACGTTCATCACGAACGCACAATGATTACACACATCACATTGTCTGGTTTACAGTCGGACTTATTGCAATGCTAAGTATACAAGGAGCTATCGGACACGGACATGAAGAATCTGAACACCACCACGACGAGGCTGAACATCACGACCACAGTGAACTAGTTGAAGATCACCACGATGAACACGAACATCAAAACTCTACAAACACCGATATTATAGGACTTTAAGAAATTAGAGTTTCTCAATAAAAGTTTTTATTGGATCCTCTCCAGGAAAATCTTCCATAAAACTATATAAACGATTACCTTTCTTCACAAAATTATAAATCGTCCCTATTGTTTAAATTTCTCACCCCACAATAGAATAATATCGTCCAGACATGTAATCACATCTGGGCGATATGTTTTATGCGCGAGCGAAGGGACTCGAACCCTCAGCCTCTCCCGTGACAGGGGAGTGCTCTAACCAGTTGAGCTACGCCCGCATTAATGAGGAATGACAAAATCCTATCAAATTTTACCTATAGAGGCAACTTCTGTAAAATCACAGCATACATTCCTGTAGAATCCTCACTCTGCAATACCTGAGCAACTCTCCACCCACTTCCCTCAAGCAATATATCCAAATCCGCTTCGGAAATATATAAATAATCAAACCAGTCACTTATATAGTTTCTATACCTCATTCTTGCTGTAAATTGCCCTGGCAACTTTCCTCGCTTCACATTTTCTTCGTAATAGGCAGTATGTTCAGGATCAGTAAAAGCCTTCGGATCCCTACTCTCAGCAATAATAAACGCATCTTCTGATGTTGCGGTATGTATCTTTTTAAGTAATTCCCGACCAGCATTCTGACCTCCAAGTAGTCCGAGATTATTTCCCAACATCAATACAGTAGTAAACGTCTCAGGCGTAGATGTCTCAATCTCTTCAATAGACGAGAGGCGCGCATCACGCACCCCTCTTTTTTTCATTACCTCAACAGCAAGTGGTGAGTTGTCTATCGCTGTCACCTCAAGTCCTTTTCCCTGAAGATACAGAGCATGTCTTCCTGCACCAGCACCAATATCAAGCACTCTACCTGTTGCAAAATTAACTGCGTGACGCAAGTACGAAGGCCACTCAGCGTACTCTGTAAAATATATCTCCGGTCCCGATGACACACCTATCCACCCATCTTCTCGCTCAATCACCTCATTCCCACGCCGCCCTTTCGACATATACCAATCATACATAGCGTGACCATAGGCATCTTTATCTGACGGTATATTGTGAGGTGATGTAGGCATATCTATTCTATGTGTCGACGGGTGGAATCGAACCACCGACCTTGGGTTTATGAGTCCCACGCTCTAACCGTCTGAGCTACGCCGACATACGAAAAAATACTAGCACATTATACCAAATATAAAAGCTGTATTTTTTATACAAAAAACAACAAGACAAAATGTCTTGTTGTTTTTTACCGTATCATGTAGCGGGTTCCGGACTCGAACCGGAGCCTGGAGGTTATGAGCCTCCCGAGATACCACTTCTCCAACCCGCAATATACTGCGTAGTATACCATATTTAAAACACTCTGCAAGATAATACCTGCTTTGTATAGAGCCACCCTGGAAATACTAAATAAACTTAAACTCCTCAAATACTTCCCGATAGAGGTCGACAACCCGATGTGCTTCTCGTTCTGTAATAAGAAACTCCGCACCTTCGTGTGCAATCTGATTTCGCACCTTATGTGCCTCCCACGCAAGATCAATAGTATTGAAGTCGCTTCGTTCTATCTTCTTCATTTTCTCACCCATCGTGTCTCCCTGATAACCCATTCGGTCGAGCAAGTCATCAAGCAATATGTCGGCTTCAAGAATAGCCAACTTCCAATCACTTGGATTCGTAGTATTGATATGCTTTTCTACCCGATCCCACTTTTCATTCTTCATTACACTCGCCCCCAAGCCTGCAGTTGCAACTTCAGGGTAGAGCGGAATTCTTTCTTCTTGCCAAATTTTTGACATCTTTCTAGAAAAATGGACAACCGCTATCAAAAGCATCGCTGAAAATGCAACCGCAACAATCATCAGTAGTGGCCAAATACTCACAAAGAATGCCCAAAAAGTAGAGGCGGATGACTCCACTCGTCCACCTAAAATATCGGAAACTCGAGCAAGTAATGCACTGACCACGCGCATTGCTGCCCAAAGGATAAATATAATAGCAAAAATCTCACCGAACATTTGAGATGCAGACCCTGGAGATATTCTTTTTACTTCACTGTCCATATGTATATATTGTACACGATTTTACTGTTCACCGAGAAGATCTTTTCCAGCAGAAAAAATATGTCTCTCTTGTCCGTGATCAGACCACAACTGTATTCCAAGCGGCAAATCTACTCCATCAACAGACACAGATCCATACGGTACTGATAATGCCGGAATACCAGAAATACTTGCCGGTACGGTAAATACATCTGCTAAGTACATCTGCAGTGGGTCTGTCATTTTTTCTCCTATCTTAAAAGCTGGTCCTGGCGTTGTTGGAGAAATGAGCACATCAACATCTTCAAATACTTTTTTAATTTCTTCTGTGATAACTCTACGCACGATATTTGCTTTATTATAGTAGGCGTCGCAGTAGCCTGTTGATAAAATATAGGTTCCAAGCATTATGCGTCGTCGTACTTCTTTTCCAAATCCTTCACCTCGAGTACGTAAATAGTCTTCAAGTAAATTATCTCCTTCATTTTTCAACCCATACTTTACCCCATCAAACCGTGCGAGATTTGATGATACTTCCGCCGGCATTACAGTGTAATAAACTGCAAGTGCATTGAGCAAGTGAGGTATACTTACTTCCCTGATTTCATAACCTTTTTCTTTAAAGACATCAAGTGCTTTTGTTAAATTCTCTTTTGTTGATTCTTCTAAACCCTGAGCTTCAAACACTTCTTTCGGTAAACCAATCACCATCTTTTTTCCAGTCGCTTTTTCGGGATACACAGTCCTGTCAACAGATGTACTGTCCATTGTGTCCTGACCTCGTATTGTATTAAAAAGTATCTCTGCGTCTGTTACTGTTTTTGTAATTGGGCCAATAACATCAAGACTTGATCCCATTGCCATTAAGCCGTACCGCGAAACACTACCGTATGTCGGCTTCAGTCCAACCACTCCACAAAAACTCGCTGGCTGTCGAACAGACCCCCCAGTATCTGAGCCAAGTGCTGCTAATGCACCTCCCATAGCGACCGCAGCCGCTGACCCTCCACTTGATCCCCCTGGAACACGCGTTAGGTCAATCGGGTTTTTTGTCACGCCATAAGCCGAATTTTCAGTTGATCCACCCATTGCGAACTCGTCCATATTTGCTCGCCCCAAAAAAACTACTCCTTCTTTCATACATTTCGTTGCTACTGTTGAGTCATAAACCGCGGTGTACGGCTCAAGAATTTTTGACGCAGATGATGCTCGCCTTCCTTTGATTAAAATATTATCCTTAACTGCAATTGGAATCCCCGTAAGTGCCCCCACATCACCAGCATCAACCTTTTCTTGGGCACGTACTACTTGCTCATCAATATCACTATACACTTCTAAGTACGCATTGATATCGTCATTTTTTTCCGCAATCACTTTTCGATACTCACCAGCCAACTCAGCCACAGAAAAATCCTTCTGCTTTAAATGCTCAATAGTATTTTTTATCGTCAGTAAATCGAGTTGAATCATTACAGTATTTTCTTAACCTTTATATAGCCATTCTTTGATTCAGGCGCCTCAGCAAGCAGTGCTTCTACATGTACTCCAGATTCTTCAGGATGCTCATCTTCCCGCAATACATTGTATACTAGCCCAACTTCCTCGTGAGTTACTTCTGTCTGTAGCGAAATGTGTTTAATTTCGTCAATATATGAAAGAATAGAGTCGATTTCTTTTGTAAAAGTCTCTTTTTCTTCCTCAGTCAATGCTAGTCGAGAAAGCTTTGCTAATTTTTCAATATCTTTTTTAGTAACCATACTCTAAAGCCTAAGCTTTTTAAAACACTCGGTCAAGGAAGCCTTATTTTAATAATTTAACAAACTCTTCTTCACCAAGAACAGGCACGCCCAGAGACACTGCCTTATCAAACTTTGATCCAGGACTCTCACCTGCTACCACATAGCTCGTCTTAGCAGATACAGAACTCGTCACCTCACCTCCGCGCTTCACTATCTCAGCCTTAGCAACATCACGAGAAAATGAAGGCAGACTTCCTGTCAAAACAAACGTTTTCCCGGCAAACACTCCTGCACTGGTCTTTTTTTTCATCGCCTCTATCGTCACGTGCTCGCGTAGCCGATCCACCAACTTTTTATTTTTTACACCATCAAACCATCCAACAATTTCCCTTGCAACCACCTCACCCACTCCATCAATCTGTTGCAAATCCTCAACAGATGCTGTCGCCACTTTTTCTATACTCAAATAATGCTCCGCAACATCTCGAGCAGTCTCTTCACCAACTTGTGGTATTGAGAGACTAAAAATAAATCGCGGCAGTGTTACATATCGAGCCTTGTCGATCGCTGACAAAAGTTTTTTTGCAGATATTTCTGCAAAGCGTGGGAGGGCCAGCAAATCACCAAAGGTAATTGTGAAGAAGTCATCAAATGACGAGATCAAATTTGCATCAACAAGCGCATCAACAACTTTTGGACCAAGTCCTTCAATATAAAAAGCTTTTTTGGACGCAAAATGAATCAGTCTTCTTTTTTGCTGTGCCGTAGAATCTTTATTCACACACCGCCAAGCCGCTTGCCCCGGAACTCTCTCAATCGCACCATCACCTCCGCACTCTGGAATATGTGTAGGAAAAATGAATTGCTTTTCTTTCCCTGTGCGTAAATCTGTTAACACTCGTACAATATCGGGAATCACATCCCCCGCTTTTTGAATAATAACCGTGTCACCAATACGCACATCGAGACGCGCAATCTCATCTTCATTATGAAGCGTTGCGCGCGAGACGAGAGAACCCGCCACACGCACTGGTCGCAAGTGTGCCACTGGAGTAAGTACACCAGTACGCCCGATCTGTAACGTAATATCCTCAACTACCGTCGTTACTTGTTCTGCCGGAAACTTATATGCCACCCCCCATCGAGGGGATTTTCCTGTATACCCAAGCGCACTTTGTATTGCCCGACTATTTACCTTAACCACAATACCGTCTATCTCATAATCTTCTTTTGTCTTTTTTGAAGCCCAAACATCATAGTACTTTTGTACCTTATCAATTGTAGTACACAATACTACATGTGGATTAACATTAAATCCGAGTTCTTTCAATCGAGCCAACTCTCTATACTGCGTATCTATCTTCTCACCAACAAGATCCTCAATATCATAGATAAATGAACGTAGCCTACGAGACGCGGTTACCTTCGGATCAAGTTGCCTGATAGAGCCAGCGCCAGCATTACGGACATTTGCAAATACCGATAATCCCCGAGCTGTACGTTCGACATTAATCCGACCAAGTTCTTTTTTAGGCATCCAAATCTCACCAACTACTACAGCGTCGACACTCTCACTTAAACGAAGAGGGATGTTTTTGATTGTTTTAATGTTCTGCGTTACGTTCTCTCCTATACGCCCATCACCACGGGTTGCACCTGTCACAAATTCACTGTCTTTATAAGTAAGAACTGTTTTTAATCCATCAATCTTTAATTCACACGTATACTCAATATCTTCATCACGAAAGCCATTTTCTCGAGCAAGTTTCCTTACTCGCTTATCCCACTTATAAAGATCCTTAACATCAAACACATCGTCAAATGACCATTGACGATGTGTATGGGAAACTTTCTCAAATTTTTCTAAAACCTTACCACCAACCCGAACCGTCGGACTCACCAAGCTTGCATACTTCGGATACGCCTCCTCGAGCAGACGAAGCTCTTCAAAGAGAGAATCATACACCTCGTCTGATATCTCAGGTGTATCGAGACTGTGATAAAGATAGTTATGATGATCTATAGCTTTTCGCAAGCTCTCTATTCTTTTCTTAGCCTCGCCTGGAGTCATCTTCATGAGGCTTATTTTAGCACTTTTGTGTAATAATTTCGATCTACACCTCTCCAAAAACAGGTTGTACTTGAACGATAATATTAACCGTACACGACACAGGGTCAGATCCATTCGATACGGTAACGGTTGCAGTTTTTGTTCCGATAGTACCCTGTCGAACCGTAAATTCACGAGTCATCCTATTGTCAAGATTAGAATCACTAGAATTCCACAGATACTCAAAGCCATTATCCTCAGGGCCAATCACTCTCCACGTGACAAAACTATTCACGAAAGCTGTATCTATCTGGGTACCGCTAGAATCGAAGGCGCCGCAAGTCACAGGACCTATAGGGTTTGTTCCCGTACCACAGTTTGGACCTGGGCAATCATCATCGTCGTCATCGTCACCATCGTCACAGTTCGGACCTGGGCAATCATCATCGTCGTCATCGTCACCATCGTCACAGTTCGGACCTGGGCAATCATCATCGTCGTCATCGTCACCATCGTCACAGTTCGGACCTGGGCAATCATCATCGTCGTCATCGCAGTCTACTCCTTCACAAGGCGTATCGCAGTCTACTCCTTCGCAAGGCGGAGGTGTCCCAGCAACAACATTTACAGGCATTTGAACTGTATGTACCACCCCACTCTCTGATACTCCCCTAAGAAGAATATTGTGCTGCCCAAGAGGAACACCATCACTTACACTAATATTTACTACACCAGAACAGTCAGGACTACACGCTGTTGGTGTAATTGAATTAACATTCAGCCCTCCAGGGACCATGGCCGGTGCAAGTCCAACATTTTCAGTTGCTCCACTACTAATATTTACCATTGAATACACCCCATTACCACTTCCACCAACAGGAATCTCCACAGGATCTGCCGATATAAGGTAGTCAAAATCATCTGATTCTATAGGTACTGTTACGTACACATACACCGACCTATTTGCCAACCCTGCAGTCTCTGCCTGCAAATGAATCGGGTATGGAGTACCAGACAAAACATTATCCTCATCAACCGTTATACTCAATGTGGCCGTACAGGTTGGATTACATCCGTTATTCGTAATCGGATTATTTAAGGTCAACTTGTCTGAAACAGACACAGGAGACAACGTAACCGGCTGTGATATACCCCCTCCTTCTAAATGAATTGTTACGGGAGTCGTGCCGGTTTGTCCTCGAGGAATAACTACTGAACTCCCAGTAAGCCAATAATTAAAAGCTGGTTGTACATATGCCGTAACGGCAACAGGCATATCAACAAACTTGTCAGGCAAACCACCGCCAGCAGCTTTTAATCTAATGGTATAGTTTCCAACTGGTATTGAAGGGGACGCAGTTACAAGAACAGAGTTCATACATTCCGGAGTACATGGATTGTTGGTAATTGTAAATACACTCAAACCAGACGGCACGGAGTCCTCAGATAACGTAATCGGTAATCCTATTCCATTAACTAAATATTTCCAAACATGACTTGTTGCACCTCCTCCAGCTGCGATTGTCATAGGATTTGCCGACAAGCTATACTCCCAATCCTGAGGCGCAAGTGTTGAACCGTATTTCACCACCACCCGCAACACCTTACCATCCTGAGCAAAGTTCATCACATTAAGCGCACATAAAGATCCATTACAATACGGCTGATTATTTGGGAGTGGCGTCAACGAGTAAGGGAAGTTTACATATGTCAAAGGCGTACACGGTGCTGCGCCTCTATTATACGTACATACTCCCCAACTTTCCTGTTGACCTGCAAGGTCGGTAATCTGGGCATTCTGCTTAAACAAACTACTTCCCGCTCTATATGGAATTCGAGGCGAAACAAATACATTACTTGAACTAGGGCCTTGATTTTCTAGATCATCAATCCCCACACCACTTATTTTACGACTATCTATACTCGCCTGTGTACCGGAAATTGGCGCACTATTTTGGTCTACACGATAGATTTCAAGATCATAGTCCGCATATCGAGCAACTACTTTTCTAGTATACGTATCCCAACTAGACCCTCCCAAGAGGCCTCCGTAGATACCTGCTGACCCGTTAAGTGTAGTACTCACCTCATTAAAACCTGATGGATTACACTCTACTCCTCCTGTTAAATAACTACACACACCATACGACACTATTCGTTTTGGCGGATAGGTTGCTCTCCATACTAACTCGTTTGGATTCACTCCTGATGGAATACTAAAAGTTGCCGGATTTACAGTTTGGTTTGGAACACCGGTAATTGGATTATTTGGATATACAACCACCCGTGCTTCAGTACCACTCAACAAGCTTCCATTTAGATTCTGTCGATACGCCTTAACGTTATACTGAGTTGGAGCAGGTGCTTCCACCATAACTACAACTGAGTCTGAAACTTGTTGACCTGAACCTGAACATGTAATCGTAAACGTATACGACTGTGTTAGGTTGTACACATACTTTGCACCATTTAAAAATGCAGCATCCCTCCACCATGAGTTTAGTGGACTAGTAAATGCTGTGCACGAATCAACGTTCCCTGAACTCCACGACAAAAGGACGTCATCATTATATCCAGTAGTTATCGGTCCGTCATATCCATTTGCTTTAATATCTACAACAGGCTGACTTGGGGGAGGAAGAGGCGGGGCAACATTTACTTGCACAAAATCAGTCACCTCTCCATTCGCAAAACAAGTAATTCTATATGTTTGTGATGATGTCAAATTACCCATCTGTTGTGTTCCAGATGTCGGCTTTGAACCAGACCATCCGGGTACAGCTGTCGCTGTACAATTTGTAACATTAGCAGATGTCCACTCGAGGGTTACTGGTGTGTTGTATGGAATAGTCAACGCTCCACCTACACCGTTCGCCTTAATATCTACCTCAGGCACCGTTACTACAGCAACATTGACCGTCACTGAATCAGTCGCTGTTCCATACGTATTCGCACAGGTAATAATGAAAGTTTTATTAGTAGTAAGGCTGCCCGTAAATTCTGACGTTGAAAAAAGAGCTTTTTGACCAGACCAACCACCCGAGGCAGTACAACTTGTGGCATTAGCTGATGTCCACCTTAATTCAGCAGACGAACCGCTTGTAATTGTAATTGGTCCATTAGAATTATTCGCACTAATATCTACCGCCGGTAGTGTCCCCACAGCAATAGTTACTACTACTGAATCACTTGCTGTTCCACCAGCTCCTGTACAGGTGATGGTATACGTTTTTTGAAAAGTAATAATACCTGTTTGTTCTGTTCCTGAAAGAGCCTTTGTGCCAGACCAACCACTGGAAGCAACACAGCTTGTTGCATTAGTTGACTCCCATCCTAAGTTTACAGATGTACCGCTTGTAATAGCTACCGTCCCACCTACACCATTCGCTGTCAGATCAACGGTTGGTACTGGAGAAGGAGACGTAACATTAACCGTCACTGAATCGGTTGCTGTTCCACCAGCTCCTGTACAGGTAATAGTAAATGTATACGACTGAGTTAGACTATTCGTATACTTTCCACCACTTAATGACGGCAGACCTCCGCTCCAAAGTGAATACGATGGACTAGCCGATGCTGTACATGAACTTGCGTTTTGTGAAAACCAGGACAACGGAACATCCGTATTATACGGAATGGTTAGTGACCCACCTACACCGTCTGCCGTAAGATTCACCGTTGGCGATGGTGTTGTTGCAATATTCACCTGCACCGAATCAGTTGCTGTTCCACCAGCTCCTGTACACGTGATTACAAAAGTTGTTGAAGAGGTAAGGCTACCTGATGACTCCGATCCTGAAAGAGCCTTTGTGCCAGACCAACCACTGGAAGCAACACAGCTTGTTGCATTAGTTGACTCCCATCCTAAGTTTACAGATGTACCGCTTGTAATAGCTACCGTCCCACCTACACCATTCGCTGTCAGATCAACGGTTGGTACTGGAGAAGGAGACGTAACATTAACCGTCACTGAATCGGTTGCTGTTCCACCAGCTCCTGTACAGGTAATAGTAAATGTATACGACTGAGTTAGACTATTCGTATACTTTCCACCACTTAATGACGGCAGACCTCCGCTCCAAAGTGAATACGATGGACTAGCCGATGCTGTACATGAACTTGCGTTTTGTGAAAACCAGGACAACGGAACATCCGTATTATACGGAATGGTTAGTGACCCACCTACACCGTCTGCCGTAAGATTCACCGTTGGCGATGGTGTTGTTGCAATATTCACCTGCACCGAATCAGTTGCTGTTCCACCAGCTCCTGTACACGTGATTACAAAAGTTGTTGAAGAGGTAAGGCTACCTGATGACTCCGATCCTGAAAGAGCCTTTGTGCCAGACCAACCACTGGAAGCAACACAGCTTGTTGCATTAGTTGATGTCCAGCTTAGTCCCAGAGATGTACCACTTACAACCGCTAGTGGTCCGTCAACACCATTCGCTTTAAGATTGATTGTTGGGGCTTGCACACATTCCGCACTCGCGATATTTGCATAGATAGTATTTAACCCCGCTTCGGTTAAAGTAGCGATCTCGTGAAGATGTCCTGAGCCAGAAGCAATTCCCTCAACTGTCACTCGAGGCTGGTGATTAAATTGAGTGTTACTAAGATTACCAAAAGCTATAACGTGAATAGTAATACCCTTTGTTGTTTTTGCATCCCAAGCTCGTCCTACAGAGTAAATCCTTCCCTTTATCGGCCCAACATTATCACCTGTCGTACCATAAAGTTGATTACTAGGATAATACGGATCAACGACTTCAGGATCACTTCCATCAACTCCATTAGGCGGTAAACCTATAGACTGTGGCCTACCATCCGAAAGAAGGATGATGACCTTCTTAGCTCCAATTCGACCATGAGCAACCAGTTCTTCTTGAGCTAGGTAAATAGCAGCTTCGATATTTGAACCGGAATTCTTACCAAAACCCCCAATAAAAAATTCGTCTTCCAGATGATTCCTAAGCACAGCTTCCTTATCAAAAGAAACCAATCCTGCACGATCATTGGAACTTAGATTGGTTACAAATGTCCGAGCTGCATTCTTAGCGTCATTAAATTTACCATTATCCATACTATTAGAAGCATCCAGTAGTAGCATAATATCGAGCGGAACAGCACATGACCCTTGCGCATTCGCTTCAGGGGCAGATGATATCAACTCGCCCATATTCAAACCAAGCTCAATAAATCCAAATGAAAATACCGTAATAAGAGTAAGGAGAGGGACAAAAAGTATTTTTTTCATATAATTATAGAACTGTTAGTAAGGTTACTGTATAAATAAGGGTCGAATTCGGAGGAACGACATGCCCCTCTGCCTCAAACTCTATATCACCAAATCCCTCATCTGGTGAAATCACCACCCGCCTGATTTCTCCCTCTTTCATTTCCGTAAGACCTTCAGAAAGGCCTGCAAGAATACTAGGACTTCCAATTACCACTGTATCTGTTTTTAAATCAGCACGCGTATTAGAAAAATGAAGAGCTGAGTCGCTTGAATACACAGGAGAATCTCCTTCATTTTCTGATACTGACACGGTAAGAGGTAAGCCGTCATCTGCATAAATATACTCAAACGTATACTCGATAGACACCCTATCTCCATCTTGAGCAGTTTCGCCCACACCTTCATTGAGAGTTCGAATAGTGATTTCCGATTCTACCTGACCACTGGTTGATAGTTTGTCACTACCTCCTGAGAAAAAGGTAAACCATACTATCAGTCCGATGATGGCTAATACGATAATAATCGTAACGTACAAAACATTAGTTGAAGACTTAGAATCGTTCATATTTCAATATATTAAATAATCCCCTTTATTATAGTACATAATAAAAGGGATTATTTATCAAGATGTGGATAAAATTACCTTAAGAACAACCATCTAATATGTCACCTCAATAGCTCGCTCAACCTTTCGAGCAGACGTATTACAGTCGTCAATTCCCTCTGACACAATCCTTGTAGACAAGATTGGATCATTCCAAGTTTTTTCAATGATTATTTCTGCGCAAGAATCACCAGTCACCCCCAAATCCTCCATCTGAAACGTAGTCGTATGGATATTTCCATCCTGACTAGGCACAAGATATCCTGCGGCATAGACACTACCTGCACAAGATATTTCTACAGCTTCAACATCACCGAATACAGAACTCACAAACTGATCATGCTTCAAATCCCAATACAGTGCACACTCAAGACCGCTACTAGCGGCATAAAAAGCTTGTTGGGAACGTTTCCCTAAGGATGCAAACGTCACCTCCCTAAAGGCAATTTGTGAAATTGAATACGACACCACCAAAACAATGCCGGCAACAATGACGGTATAGAAAATAGCGATACCTCTTTTTTTATTAATTTCTCCAGTCAAATACATGTTCTCTAAGAGTTAGATCTCGTCCGTCCCATTCCATAGTAACATCAATTAAAATTTCATACTCTCTCCCACTCACCTTTTCCACATGCACTATTCGTCTATACTCTGTATCATTACCTTCAAATCCGTAAAACCCCTGATCATTTCGCTTCACCACACATCCATCCTCACACTCTTGAATCACCCCTATTATCGCACTGACCTCGCAATCTTCACTAGAGCAATCTACACTACCCACACCACCACCGTCATCTATAATTCCATCAAGCCAGTCACGTCCTTCTTGCGAATTCACGTCGCGCCTATTCTTTACTAACTCCGCTGCTTCCTGTGCAAGGTAAAATGCCGTCACCTGATCACGAGCAGCAAAGGTAGCAGTGAGTCCACTACTAGCAGAAGATGCTCCGGCCGCTACCACTACGCCAAGTAGTAAGATAGCAATAATTACCTCGACAAGGGTAAACCCACCTGTATATTTTTTTATTTTTAAACCGTGTTTCATCATGAGTCTAGTTTGAGATGTCTTAAACATAAGTTATGTAGATTCTGTGTAATGTACAGTAATACGTACGGTATCAATCCGAGGTGCACCAGGACCAATTTGCATCAGAAGCATGCTTATCCCGATACCAAAATCTGAAGAGTTTATATCAGAAGCTGTCCAAACAGTACCCCACAAGTCACCAGGACCACCGAATGAGTCCCATGAAAGTGCATTCGACCACGTTGCATCTGAAGCATTTTCATCGCCCGTAATAGCCCCTCCCTTGTACAACCTTACTGAGTTATACGAGCTAATATTTACACTTCCAACACTTTGTCTCGCTCGTACCTCTGCAACGATACCATCAATTGTAGAACCGTCAGGTATATTAAATCCAAAATTTGTAAGTTTTAGATGATCGGTCTCTCCATCACAACAGTTAAGAGTGAATACACTATCTGCTACCTCAGTAGCATAGCTAGGATCACTCCAAGTAAGTCCTGCTATGGTACTAGGATCACTTGCCGCTGTGCTTGCGTAACTGGTTTCTTGACTGCTCACACTCCCACCCCCACCCCCACATTCATCCTGTGTTACCAAGCTTGAGTAATATACAACAGGAGCGTGTTGGGAACCAAACGCCTCTGATTGAGCTACAATGTACAAGTTACCTGAGCCATCAACATAGTTAGTGATACCAGAGGTGTATTGTTTGGTAAGTTCTGATTTTGTAGAAGAAGTTACTCCTTCACCTGTATCATCCCAAGTGGTTGTGTTGAAGTTCCATATGTAGAGGGACATATCATTCGGCCCGCTCATACCATCATCAGATACAGAGATAGTAATATCGAGTTGAGTTATATCAGCAGCTGCTTCTGAAAGAGTGTAACGTATCTTTGTACCACCAAGTTGAGCACCTCCCTGAACGCCGCTTGTATTGTCTGTTGATATTGTATTGAGTTCTGCGCCTGAATACTCTGTTTCTTGAACGTCAAAAGTGAGGGTACTAGACGGTCTAGTGTTGTCGGCTATTT
>Ga0222691_1000054_pt1 | contig 50672 bp, 49 predicted proteins | sample AntAcemetage1237_FD_179839 | JGI IMG/M metagenome (GOLD analysis project Ga0222691, IMG submission 179839) | Saline water microbial communities from Ace Lake, Antarctica - #1237 | ecosystem: Environmental > Aquatic > Non-marine Saline and Alkaline > Saline | place: Antarctica: Ace Lake... | reverse complement strand
GTGAGGTTAATGTGTCCCCATATAGTATTGGTGATATCTTTTTTAGACCAGAGCCAATTGTAACACCAATAAACACCGAGCTAGAAATACCTCCTATTGTTTTACCTCCACCAGTAATAACTGACTTAAATATGATTTTCATTAAAGGAACGGATAATTCTTCCTTTCCAATTCAGAGAGCAAGATTAACATTAGGTGAGCCATTAAGTGAGCGAGTAGTGATCACCAATTTAGGTATTGATGGGTTTACTTCCGTAGATTGCTTTAACTGGTCAGGTGTTGTGAGTTCAAATGTAAGTTCATCAAATTTCATATGGGAAATCGGTGAGTCAGGACAAAGAGAGAATACTATTGACGGTGGTACAACAAGTAATTGGTTTAATACATCATCCTATAGTTTCTTCGGAATACGAATCAATGGAACTGATTATGAATTGAGTCAAGATAGAATTGTTCCAGTTGGAAATGACTTTATCAAAATAAAATTCTTCGGTTGTATTCCTTTTTAAGGTTCAACATAATGAACTTCATTTGATTTAATACTGTTTTTTGCTTTTATTACAATTCCAGTCCATTTGTCATATAGACCATCGACTGGTTGTAGAAAGTCAATCCTATTGGTGTATCTTTTATTCATTACGTCATGGAGAATCCACCATCCATTTATTTGTGGATATGGAGAATCGATGAAAATTGAATCACCGAACTCAATTTTCCCATCCCAATTTCTACCCCAAATATCCCTATTGTAAATTAAATCACGACTTAATGCCACCCATCTTAGACCACCAACGTCTAATGTATCAATTAAAGAAAGGTCAGCAGTTATTAGTGGTGTTGAATCGGTTTGATCTGTAACTGCATGATAAACAGTACCTGTGATTCCATAATATAAGTTTACCATACTAGTGTCAAGAACTTTATCTTTTCCTGATACCATTTTACTACCACCAAAATTTATGAACGTGAATAGTAATCCCAAAATTAATAAATGAGGTCTTTTCATAATGTAAATTTTATGTTAATACGTGAAAATATGGAAAAAGTTTAAAACTCACCTATATCTTTGTCCTTTGGTGGTTTGGAATTGCCCTTAGATAATGCATTAGCCCCATAAGAACCCAAAGCACCACCAAAACAAGAATAAATAACCTCCGATGGGTAAGTTACATGAAATATAGTAATACTAAGTACTATAAATATACAAAGACCAGTAAAAATCATTAACTGAAGGTCTTTATTTTGTAAAACACCATCACCATTTTCAATACCACCCTTAATCCATAGTATAGTTGGCTTTAAGTATTTTAGGTTTTTCAATAAAAACCCCAATAATAAAAAATAAGCACCCCATTCAATCAAAAATGATTCGTGAGTTTCTATAAATGTAATAATGGTATTGATGATTTCCATATCTTCGTCTTTTATATAAATACTTAACGAAGATTGAATACTTACATCATCTTTAGAAAAGATGCTAATCCTATTGAATTTTTTAGTTTTTTCATTCCGTTTTCCTTAATTAAATCTTCATCATTATTATAGTAATGGGTTCTTAAATCCTTTTCAGTAAGAAGATCAGGATCGCCAATACCAAGTAAAATTGAAATTGTTTTGGGGTTGGAGTTATATTTACTACTAAAACTCCATGCATCGCCAATATCAATAAATGTTTTTTCCCAAGGTTTCGCATCTGATTGTCTAATTATTGACTCAGGGAAAAATAATGGCTCTTGTTTGGGTGTCAACATACTTGATCTATTCACTGCAAACCTCTTAAAAATAAAGGGAAGTGTGTAGGTATTTAAATTGAATCCACATAGATTAGGATATTTTTTTGCAGACCTATTAATCATATTAACAAACTCCTTTAATATACTAACCTCATCACCAACAATACTATGTGTCTTATATTCATTTTCATAATAAAAACCAAGAGTAATGCTCGCTATTTTGGATACTGTATATGAGTATGAATGTCTTCCACAATAATCATCATCACTATAGTTTGGAAACGTATCATGTAAAACGTCTCTCCAATTATCATACTTAACTGAATTATTCTCTTTAAATTCAGAAAGGCTAGAATACTCGTTTACCGTATCTATTTCAACAAACATTACCTTCTCCCGAAACTCAAAATCTTTAATCTTACCTAATGACATTATCTAAATATAAATTTTAATAATTTACCAATGAAACTTTCATTGAACTTTCTTTTCTCTTTTGTTTTTAATAACTCAGACTCACCCTCATCATAAATGAAATCAACATATAACTCTAAGTCATGTTGACCTATTCTTCCGATTTTTTCGATGTCCTTGTCAAGTTTTTTTATTGTGACATTTTGTATATCATCAATATCCTTCTTTAGGTCTTCTTCAAACTTACTATCCTTTGAGTTCATTCTCTATGTCTTCATCTATTTTAGACTCTTCCTTAGATTCTTCCTTAGATTCTTCTGGTTCTGGGGTGGTGATTTTTGTTGAAGGTTCTGTTGTTTTATTTAGACCGTTAATAAAGACAGAAAGTTTTTCCTTCCTCTTTTTCTCCATCTCCTTCTTTTCCTTTGCCAGAATGTCCTTCTGATCTTCAACTCTTTTTCTAAACTCCTTATCCTCCTTGATGATGTCCTCGTTTAATTGAATTAACGCTTTAGCATACTCAATTAAGATATCAATATCAATAGGTTCCTTTTCAGGTTTAACTACAATAATTTGAGCACCAGAAATTTCTTCTACCACTTCACAAGTAATTACCCCTTTTAATCCATCACAAACCCAGTCTTCTGGGAATGCAATTTTAATTTCATAGTAACCCTCAGATGTGTTTCTTGTGATTTCCAATAAATAACCCAATAGTCCACTTAGACTTTCTTCAACTATATTCTTTTTCAAAATTCTTTATTTAATTAAGTAAAATATAAAATAACTAATCGATACCCAAAACAGTAATAATTGATTTTTACTATCAATTATTTTTGATTTTCCACTAGTGGAGTCTTTGTAAAAACTAATAAAGTTCCATATAGTTATAGATAAATATCTTAACAAATATAATGAAAAAAATAGAAATAAAAACAAAAATAAATTATCCATCTGAATTTTCTTTAGGTGGGATGTTTATATATGATTCAACATATGCCTTTACTGCATCCAACTCGGCAAGTCCCCTAAATTTGGAGATTAACAAACCTAACTTGTCCTCATAACTCATTTCTGTATGTTCTTGGAGAACTAATTTCTTTATGTCAGTATGTAAATAACGCTTATTCGTTTCAACTGACTCTAATAAATCCGCTTTTAATTGTAATATATCCTCTTGCATTGATTAATTTTCTAAATTATATATGATCATATCTTCCTCCAAAGATAAGTTAAAAAACTTATAAATGGAAATTAAATAGTTCATATTTTTTTCTTCCTTTTCCTCGCACTTAATATTGAAAAGATTATCCCAGTGTTTAATCCAAAAACTAAGATTTTTCTTTTTCTTTTCTAAGTAAAAGGATTCAAGGAAGAATTCCAAGAAAAATTCATAAATATCATCGTTTCTATAGAAAAGAAAATCCTGTTCGAAATAGATATTACACGTTTCAATGAAGCACCACCTGTAGTGTCCTTCAATGTCATGTGGGGTTACTATATACTCCTCACCCAGATATGTGTCGTAGACAATATGAGTTAGATTTACAACGAAATCTCTAAAAAGACTACATCTTTCGTGATCAATATTTTCTCTCTTAATTCTTTTCAAAATATCTAATTCTTTAAGTATATGATCATCACCATTAGTGTGGTCATACATGTATAATAAATCACTCATTGTTTTTAGTTTATGTTAGAAAATAAAATCTGATTTCAATTGATCGGTAAATTTTTCGTAGTCGAACGCAGGTGATAAGTCCCACTTATTACCTTTTACCTTTTCGGGATAGTACTTTCTCACATTAATGTGGGTATATACTCCCTCAAATCCATCATAAATTATATCTCTCATAAACCCAAATGAGTTTGTTGTTTCTTTTTCAATAAAGAATTTTTCACATAGATAATTAGTCAACCATATTGTTGATTGAACTTGTTTTTCACTATATGGCGCAAAATAATAGTGATCTCTCCATCCATACGGGATATTCACTGGTTTATCTGCTGGTCTATTATATTTAAGTTTTTTACTGTCTAGATGCCAATAATACTGATCTCCGTCTAAGCTCATTTGACCTTCATTGACTAGTTCAATACCAATTGATTCTTGGTCTCTTTTTTTATTCGCACTACCAAGCCCTAAATGATACGCCCAAAATTCTGGATCGTAATGCTCATATATATTTCCATCGTAGTCGATGCTGTATGGTGTAGAAATTTGACCATCAGTTTGATTCCACCAATCGAAATGATTCATTGATGGTGTTCCATCTCTTTTTACTGTCCACCCGTTAGTATGGTGCAATACAATACTCTTTTTGTTGTGTTTGAATGGAAAGTACTTTTCAGTTGTGAGAACATATGATGTCTTATCAATCTTATTATGTGATTCAAGTTGGTTGATGGAATTTTTATTAAGTAATTGCCATGTGGTTTGACCCACAATACCATCTTCCGTTAAACCTAATTGTGATTGATATAATCTTACTGAATAGTCAGTAGTAGAATCGAAGATTCCGTTTACTGGTGTAAGTACTCCATTTTCAACAAGAAGTTTCTGCAATGCTTCTACACGTTTGCCTTTCTTACCTTTTTTTAGGAGTCCCATAATTATTAAATCCTTTAATAATAAATACACCAAAAAAAGAAAAGAGGGTTAAAAACCCTCTTTATGATAAATAAAATAATATTATGAATAATTACTTTATTTGTCTATTTTTCTTCGTACCCATTGCATTGTTTGGATTGTAGTTAGTAAGTTTCTTGATTTTATCAATATCAACTGATGATTGTTGTATTTCCTTACCCTCACTTAATAATCCTTGCTTTTGTTTAACAGAAACAACACTTCCAGATTGCATATAAAATTTAAATGAGTCCATAATGTTTCTCATTCCAACATCCTCATTGACTGTATGCGTATATGTATTGCCCATACCGTCTGTGTTGATCAGTACCGCACTTTCATCTACGCTCTCGACTATTTTAGTGTCAGATAACTTAAAGTTCGTTATATGCGTTCTATTTAAGCCGTCCATATATTTACCAGAAACATATGACTCATTCTTAAATTTATTGTATTGTTCTTTATCATCACCATCTTCAATAGGAGTAGTGTCTTTATTATACATAGGGGCACCTGCTCTATGTTTCATTTTTTCTTGTCTTAACTTATAGATATCCTCACCCATGTCTTGCTTCATTCTTTCTTCGAATTTTTCATCTGGTTTGTTATCATAAGTAATGTCTTCCATACCCAATCTAGTAAGATCAACATTTCCCTTTTCATCGTCAGTGTGGTTTCTTTTTGGTATTTCATCACCCTTTTCGTTGGCAGAATTACCCACATTTTCGAAGCTCTCCTTTTCTGATGCTTTTTCTAAGTCAGCACTCATTTTTTTAGGGTCTTTTATTTCTTCGTATTGGTCAACAGCCATTTCACCCGTGTCAACTAAGTCACCAAGAGCACTATTGCCCATATCTTGCTTTCTATTCTTTTCGTTTTCTTTACCAATTCTATCAACATTTACCATGCTTGAAGGTTTTCTATCTTCAAATAATAAATCTTTAAGTTTATTCATTTGGTTTTCACTCTCTTGTAGCTCGTCCATCATAATATTTTCGTTTTGTAATTCTTCTTTCTTTTTTGTTGATTTTTTGAATTGATTGTCTCTTCTTTCTTGGTCTTCTGTTTCTCTCTTCTTTCTTTGTTTTAGATTACGATCACCAGAGCCTTTCATCATTTCATCTTTTTGTGTGCTCTTTTTCCTACAAGCACCATCTTCGCCTTTGAATTTTCCGATAACAGGAAGCTCATCTGATCTACAGAATCCATCTTCGTTCACTTCTTCAGATTCTCCCATCATACCCATTTGACCACCATCTCTTTCTCTTGCCATTGAATCTGGTTTTTCATCAATTATTGATTCAACCATAAAATTTGCATTAATGTGTGAATATTTCGTTTCTGGATTAGCATCAACACTAATCTTTGAGAGTAACCTCGCTACTTTCCTGCTTAACGATATATCTCTTATATCATCAATTGTGTTACCCTTTTTGTATTGCCATTCATCATCACTAATGTCATACATTAGACGTGTAACCATACCTCTTAGATCATCACTATTATAGTGACTCATATCATACTTAATAACTACGGTAATAGTATCTTGCATTGCAATTATTGATTTAATTGTACCACCGTAATCATTTACTTCAGCACCTAGATATTCTCTATAATATGTATTACTTAAATCTTCTCCTCTACCTATCTGACGGTAATCTACTGCTTTATTTACTGCACCATGTGCTGTGTTAAAGCTAACTTCATTAACATCCTCATCTTCCATCATCTTATTTGCTACTGCCATACCCGCACCTCTAGCCATAGCACCAACAATTGGATTCTCATTTACACCACCATTAGATTCACCTAAAACGTTTTCTCTAAACCATTCATATGAATATGCGATGTCATGATTAAATTTATATACACCAATATCAACCTTACCGTTATCGATAACATTTACATATTGCCATTTTTCTCCTCTGATTTCGAATGGCTCTTCACCACTTCTTTGTGAATGATATTCTCTAACTGCACTTCCGTCAATAGCCTCATGAATTTCCTCTTTGGGAGTATCGTCTGTTTCATGAACATTAGAAAATGTTTCAGGCGTAGTGATTCCACTAGTTTTTGTCATATCACCAATCCCGTTTCCAAGTACCTGAAATAAATCATACAAATTAGAAAATTCATCAGTACCCTCTTGATATCTATAAGAATCAATAAGTGTTTTTACCTGTTCGTATATCGCTTTATATCCAAGTAAAAGTGAATTACCATATTCATCAACATTTCCCTTAGTCTCGACTCTTGCCCCAATAAAAGACTTCAAAATTCTTTCTGGATTCTCAGAGTCACCAACTTCATTAGCTAATCCCATTAATTCATCAGGTTTAAGCCGATGTACTCCTTGAGTTTCAACAATCTCAGCCTCATCTAATTCATTCTCATTATCTAATGACTCAAAAATCATTTTAAATAACTTAGGGTCAGTAATATGATTTTCTAGAATTTCACCACCTTGCCATAAAGGTTTATCAAGAACTGCGTGTTTTTTATTGCCCCTAAAAGCATAGGGAGTTTCATATGAACCACTACCACTTGCAGGAGCACCGCCACCAGCAGTAGGGGCACCGCCAGCACTTGTTGTTTCATCAACGTCATATTTTCTTTTTGTTTCCATAGTACCGTCTCTTTCTTGATCATAACCAAACCCATCAACAACAGAAAAATTACCATGAGTTTTTACTTCATTTTTCTCTTCTTTCTCTGAATCAGGATTTAAATCTTTTTTTAGTTTATCTATACCTGCTTGGTCTCTTCTTTTTTTCTCTTGAGGTGTAGCTTTTTTATATTTCCGTAGATATGTTGCATCGTTCAGTACATGGTCATTGAATATGATATTCATAACGGTTTCATTATGATGATAACCATATTTTTCTTCCCCATCTTCAGACATATCAGCATATATTGATGATAATTTAGGATCAGTATGAACCAGAGCTTCCATTCTATCAAGACTAAAGATTTTTTTCTTTAATGACTCCTCTTTCTCATTAAGTGCCCTGTCCACTTCATTAATATTAAATTGTGCATTAGTATTAGCAAACTTAGTTTGAGTTTCAAAGCTTTTACCTAATTCTGTTGGTTCTTTTCTGATTGGATTATCCATTATACTTTATCTTATGTTACTTTTCCATACATCTCTTTTTGTCCACATAAACTTATATAGTGAAGAGAGTGCTGCTTTTATTTCATCTTTCATGACATCATTACCCTTACCAGATGTTAGTATTTTTTCGATTTCTTTAGTTAACTCATTTCTAGCGAATGACTTAATTTCGTCTTTCACTATATCGGTTACTTCTTTTTGGGTTAAATCTTTAGCCATTACTTTTAATTATAAATACTCAATATTATAAAAAAAGGGAGTAAACTCCCTCTATTCCTAATTCAAATCATATCTATTTACTTTCCTATTGCATTACCAAGTAAATACCCAACACCACCTACGGCAATATACTTACCATTACCCTTCAGGAAGTCCCATACTTTACCAAAAGTACTTCTTTTTAGGTCTTGCTTATTTAGTTCTGGAATAGCATAACTATCAATATTTAATGTCTTATAAAATCTATTCGAATTAGATATGTTAAATGTTATTGGAAATCCTTCTCTTCTATTATCTTCCCACTGAAAAGAAATCTCCTGTGTATTTGGAAAATTAATACTATTGAAGTTTAATTGGGGTTCTAAAGAAGGAATTGATTTTACATTATTAATAGTAATATCGAATTGGAAATCAACATCTGAATTGTTTTTAAAATTTACATCTGAACCAGCATCGTCAATAGTAACATTACTATTGTTTGCTATTACATTCAGTTCGCCTAATTCACTATTTAATGAATCGATTAATATTCCACCCTCTGCAACCGCTGCTGCCAATACCGAATTTTCTTTCTCCTTCTCATTAACTAAATCAACTAACCTTTCTTGATTTTGTGTTAAATCAAAATTACCATCTTCAAGTCTCCTAAGATCAGTTTGAAGGGTTCTTTTCTCTATAACAAGTTCACCATTTCTATTTGAATAGGTATTAATACTATCAGCCAATGCCGTTGATAGGTTTTTTTCTTGTTGAAGTTCAGCCTTAAATTTATCTTTTCTTACCTGTCCTTTATATAATAGGAATCCAACAACTAGTAACAAGAGAATCATTATTACTCTCTCACCTAGTCTTGATTTTATTGTGTTTACGATTACTGTTGCTTTTTCTAGTTTATTTTTCATAATATTTAAATTAATTTTATAATTTTTCATCCCTCCAATAGACATAAAATTCATCATAATAACTATCCAATTTATTTATAACTTTTTGATTCTCTGGGTTTGAGTCATCGAAGTCCTCAGTAAATTCATAGCTAGATTTTGATTGATCCTCATCTGGAGATACTGTAAATAGAAAACCTATTTTTTCATCTATTTTACCACTAAAAGCAACCGCATTTCTAAATAATACAAGATCATCATATTCTATTGAAACCTGAAACTCTCTAAATGCGTTATTCATTTTCTCCTCCTCAGTCTTCTGATCTAATTCAGGAACATCGATTGGTAATTGAGATTCGTTTATTCTTTTATGCCTAGTAATTGAAAGCATGTCTCTTACTGACAATTCTTTCTTTTCTGGGGACTCATTAGTTTGGTTTTGAGGTTTCTCTTTACCCCTCATATACCTAAGCATCTTTCTAGTATCGTTATAATCCATTATATATTTTTATATAAATACTTTAAATTTCTATTACATTCATCAATTCCCTAAAATCAAAAGAATCGTTAAGATCAAGATAATCAACAGAGTAGTTCGATCTACAAACAACACCATTAAAAAACTCAATACTATCACTTGCAACAATTTTATTATTACCAATGCACGAATTCTCAATGGAAAACTCATCCAATAAATATCTAGAAAGGTCAAATGTTGATTTTATTTGTTTCTCAGTATATGATTCCCAATACTGAAATCCCTTTGATCTTTTTTCGTATTTTAGGTTATCATCACAGTCCTTATTTTCCCAGTTTCTATACGTATCAGTAAGAAAATTATAAGTAAGTCCACCCATGTTCTCAAGCATTACACTAATTGATCCCTTATCAATACTCTTATCACCCATAAAGTCGGTATAATACTTAGGATCAAAATGTTCGTAAATAATACCTTCTCTAGAGATAGTATATGCATTACTATCTTTTGACCCTCCCCCTATTTTAGACTTCTGATTTAGGTAATAGAAATTATCATACCTATTGGTTGACCCAAGTATTATTTGGGTCTTTGTGTACTTTGTCTTATAGTACTTTTTACCGTCTAGTCTTCTACTTTTTTTATCGATTTTTAAGTCTCTCATTTAATTACTAATTCAGAAATACCATCTTGATTTTTACTCACTTCAATTATGAAATCTGGATCGACCTCATGATTGTGCTCAATTATAATTACTTTATCTTTATAGTTTTTAATTGTGTGTAATAACTCCTTAAATTCAATCACACTCTCTTCATCTAATTTACCCATTACCTCATCCAACAAAAATAGTTTGGGTTTTGATTTAACATTAATTAATGTTAATACATATTTCAATGCCACACTAGCAAATGTTCTCTCCTTACCTGATGAACTAATACTATCAATAACAGAATCTCTTCTATTCTTATATGCTAGTTTAGGTTTTAATTCGGTAGAATCTATCCATACGTCAAAATTTAAACCCGATAATAAATCTGTTAGCCCTTTATTGATTTTTGGTATTGAATATTTCTTTAGTAGTTGTGTAGGTAATCCACTTCTATGAATACATTTCTTATAGGTTGACCTTATTAAATCTTCTCTTTCTTGAATAAGAAATTCCTCAACCTCGTTTCTATATAATTGAATTTCATTCTCCTTTAATTTAATATCCATCTCAAAAAAACCAATTTCAGACTCTATCGATCTTATCCTTAATTCAATGTCAGTAAGTTTTTGCTTTCCCGCAGCAATTCTTTCCTTTGTTTTTTTATTTTTGGTAATATTGATTTCATTATTTTTAAAAATACTAATATCCTTTTCTTGAACTTCTATTTTACTTCTGTGAGACTCCATTTTAGGGTCAACAGTAGCAATCTCATATTCAAGTGTTCTCCTTTTATCTACACCGTCTTTTGTTTCTTTAATCTCACTAATTTCAAGTAAAAGACTCTCAGAATTGAGACTATTATTGTGAATTTTTTCTTCATTACTATTGATAGTATCTCTTTGTTCTTGAATTTTATTTTCAATAGATGGTTTCTTGTTTTCTTCTGCATATATTTTTTCTGCAATAGATTTAGCCTCAACCACCTTACCTTTGATGCCTTTAGTAATGTGTGTAATATGATCATCACCCAGTGATTGATTACAAGTTGGGCAATTGGTACTATTTTTTAGATCGTTAATCTCGGTTTTAATCTTTACACCATCTTGCTTTAATCTTTTAATATTACCGTTTATCACCTCAATAGAATTTCTATCAACAATAATATTTGATTCAATTGTCCTATTTTCCGACCTAAGTTCAAATTCTGTATTCTTTATAACCTCTTTTTTGAGTTCTAAGGCACTTAGTTTCTCTTCCTCATATGAACTAGGTAATATATCTATTTGTGTCTCTAACTTACGCTTATTCTCCTCTAGAGATATAATTTCGTTCTTGTATGTGGTTATTGATCTTTCCACAGAGTCCAGATCAAAATTTTCATCAACATCATTTATTTGAAACAATGTCTCAGACAATTCTTCTATGAATTCTTGACCCTTTTTTCGTCTCTCATTTAAGGTCACCAAAATATTATCCCTATGGTCATTGAGACTATCCTTTTTTTCGTCAACTATCCCCTCAATATCTAAAATGTTTGCCTTAACCTTATCAAGGTCTACTTTAAGTCTAGCACCACTATTTATTGCTTTCTCATAATTTTTAAATGATTCAAATTTCTTATCAAACACATCCAAACCAGAATCATATAATAATGAGTCCGTGAATATTGCAGGGTCTGTTGAAAGTGATTCATTTAATGTGTCTGATGTTGTAAGTACTGTTCTCTTGAAATTATCAAAGGAACCAAGCACCATATCAATTTCCCTTTGTGTTGATTCCTTTCTTTCATCAGTTAAGTTATCTACATTGGTTTCATCACTGATTACATCATCTAAATTTTGAAGGGTATGGTAGGAAACTGTTGTTGTTGCCTTGTTTATTTCCCTTTCTTTATTCCTACCTATGCTTGTTGATCTTTCAATACGATAATATCTTCCATTACATTCAAATAATACACTAACAATACACTTATCATCATTGGTTCTATTATTAATGAATCTACTGTCTCCATATTTAACTCTCCTCTCTGTTTCTAATGACCTACCATAAAGTGCATATGAGATGGCTTTCAATAAAGTGGTTTTACCCGCTGTATTTTGACCTGTTATTTGATATAACCCATCATTACCTGACCAATCAACATCAAATTCATCATATGACATGAAATTTTTACCAGTAATTCTATGTATCGTCCACGTTAGATTGGTTAGTTCTTCCAATTCTGTCATTTGAGATATTTCATCATCTAGTTTAATGACTTCTTCAATTATATCATCATCAGAACCAATCTCCCCTAGATATTCTCTAAATATTTTATGTTGCGTTGTTTGAGTTGTAATTGACTCTAAAATTTCGTCTGTTTGCTCTTCTATTTTATCACCCTCAATGAATTCTGACTTGTGTTTAATTTCAATTGGACTATGTGTTACATTCAAATAGTCGTCTACTGCTCTTTCGTTTTGTGTTGTTCTAGTCTCTGGTAGGGTTTTCCATACTACACGAATTCTATTGAATTTAGTCTTACTATCCAGTTCAATATCTAGGTCATTAAAGTCAGTAAATCTATTTACCGCAACATTATTAAAAGAATAATTATTCTCTATTTCTACTTCCTCAACCTTACCTGTTTTAATATCCCAAAATAAATACCCATGAAAATCACCATCACCCTCACCATAGTTTTGACAAACCAATGATCCACAATATGCTTTATTCTTATCTAAGAATTGTTTTTTATGAATATCACCAGCAAATAAAAAATCACCCTTAAATTGACTTAATCCTTTATATACTTTTGATTTAAATTCAAAGTTATCTGGTGACCTAGCACCATTTATTGGGTCGTGAAATATATCAATATATGTTTTGGTCTTATCTTTTGTGTGTTCAACTATTTCCCAAGGGGAGTTCTTTTTAGTTCCATGTTTCCAAACACACCAAACAATATTCTCATCTTCAAAAAATCCAGTTTCATTAAGATATAGAATATTTTCGTTATCCATTGATCTAACAATAGCTTCGATAGCATCAACTCTTTTTAGATTATTCTTTCTTATATCATGATTACCCCTAGTGATAATAACTTTAGTGATTTTGGCAAGGTTATTTAGAAACTCACTTGCCAAGATCATAAGTTCTGGTTGCATATCAATATAATCATGTACCAAGTCACCTGCAATAAGTATTCTATCTGGTTTTCTTTCTTCTAATGATTTATATGTTCTTCCAAATACTTCTCTATACTCTTCGTGTCTTGATGGTGATTTTTTTATGTGTATGTCTGCTAAATGAGCAATTTTTGATATGTCTACTGCCATAATGTCTTTATTTATTATTATTTCTTATGAAATTCTGATAAAATTACTTGTTATAATTATTGGTATGAATTTTACTTATATGCTGTAAAAATACAAAATTATGAGACATATACTAAACAATCACCCATTTAATTCTCTTTTTCAAGAGGTAATGACTAATCATGAAATTGATCATGAAATTATTAAAAACGAAAATAATGACCTAAAGATTAATTTTAACGTAGCTGGTATCAAAAAAGATGATATTGAGGTTTTATTAGAGAATAACGAAATCGCTTTTAACATAAAAGAACCCAAACCAAGAAACAAGAACGAAACATTAATAAGGAATTTTAATTCAATAAAAAATGATAAATTTATAAAAAGGAGCGTAAAACCCATCGATCTTTAGTCGATGGGATGTAAGCGACAAAAAATATTTACTAATAAGTAATTTGTATATTAATTATATTTAATATATATTTGCAATAATTAACTCTGGTTTTGGGATGCAATCGGAGGATAAACAAAAACAAGTGGAGGCGTTGCCATTAGGCGAGTCTATGAAACTTGAAGCCCATCTGATCAGCTTGCTGTCAGTGGGTAGTTCACAATAAATCTTAATACCCTATCTGAGTATGTTGCTAAATCTAAGCAAAACGTTTATAGCCTTAATGAAGTTATTCTCAGGGACGGAATATTATCAATTCAATTGAAGGTAAGTAATAAAAATAAACCTAAGAAAATTGAGATCAATTAAGGGGTTAAGCCCCCTTAATTTTTTTCTTTATATAATTTATTCTATTACTGATTTTTTCTGGCTCTTCATTAAATTCAGTACCAATCTCATTATAACTATAACCATAATAATATTTCATACTCATCATATGAAAATCCTCACTACTAATACTGGCTGTTGTAGATACTTGACTTTTAATGTCGTCTAGTGTAATATCTAGACAAGTATTTGATGTTGTGTAATTATATAATGTGTAGCTAGATGTTGTGTTGGTTGATGACGCAGTAAGAGTATTCGACCCAGTAAGAGTATTCGACCCAGTAATTATCGTATCTAAATTTACCTCACCTACAGTGGTAAGAAATGTTGTTTGATTTATATTTTTTCTTTGTTTATCATAAATATGGTTCTTTGCAATCGTACATGACCATGTTTTTATGTTTGATTTACTTTCATCAAACGTATGTATTTTTAAGAAAATCTTAGTAATAATTTCAGATATATCATCCTCAGTGGTTTGGTTCCACATAAATTTTGATTTCAAAAAGACCTCGATAACATTTTTTATTTCGTCATAGAAAGAATTCTCATTTATTATTTTACCATTTTGTATATAATCTGTCAACATTTTTATAGTTATGAAACTTGTTATGTAATAAATAATCCTTATTGTTTATTTCTCTAGCACTATATAAGTACTTCAGTATTTCCTTTTTACCTCCCTCGATTCTAATTTTATCAATATCATCAGAATCGTCAGGTAGTTCTACAATTCTAACTTTATCCAACCTATCATAATAGATATTTGTTAATGTTTGTAACACCTCAATTGCGTTTTTCATTGCATCGGGATCAAACACGATAATAATATCTAAATCTCTTTCAATTACACGATCAAAAAATGCATTTGATAGTGTTTTACCTAGAAGTGGTACCGCATTTAATCCACAAATATTTAAACTAATGGCATCAAAAACACCTTCTACTAAGATAATGGTTCTATCCCAATCAACATAATATTCATTAAATAATATTTTTTGTTTCTCCGCTAACTTTGGATTTAAATATGGAGGTTTCATCTTTTTATGAATTGCTCTACTTATGAAATAATTAAGTTTCCCTTCAAAATCATATGATGGTAAAATTAATCTATTCTTATAGCGACCACTGGCACAAAATCCAATATTATATTTCTCTATAAATTCGTAAGGTATTTTTCTATCTTGGGTGGCGTAGTAATATGCCTCCATGTGGGATGGGTTGGTGGTGTCAATATCAACTAACTTAACAAACTCTTTAGGTAGTAGTATTTGCTTAATGACTTCCTCGGTATCGTAGCTATCATCAGTAAATACAAATGAACCGTACTCTTTGAATTCATCAATATTATCACTGGTGCCATATATTCTTATTAGCTTACCTAAGCTACCAGAAAAATTAGGAGAGCACTTCCAACACCTGAACATACCTTTAGCCGTATTAATCTCAAGATTAAATTTACCATCAGGTACGTTAAGTCCTGCCCTTTCTTGACATTTAGGACAATTTACTTGTATCTGTTCAGAAGTAACGTAGTTTCTCACATCACCAAAAATCTTCTTGATGATGTGATGAAACTCCTTTCCTTTAATTTGCATATCACAAATATAAAGAATAGCACTCCTAAATACTACTTTTTGTCACTATATTTCTTCAAAAACGGAAAAGTTTTTACAAATTCATCCAAAATACCAGTACCAGTAGGGTGTGTCATTTGTATAAATTTATAAGGTGTCTTTGTTTTATTATTCCCTCTGAAATTATTAAAAAATACAAGAAATAGTTTTTCAACCTGTGAATCTACCGATCCGACAGGTGCTGCCACTGCATTTAATTGCTGTGTTTTACCTACCAACTCTTTTCTAAGTCTAGAAACTTCATTTGCTAGTCTTTTATTTTCGGTTTTCAACCATTCATTACTATTTTTCCTTATTTCAGGTGTTTCTTTTTTTGGTGTACTTGATTTAGGTGTTTTACCAATTAAATCATCTAGTTCACTAAACTCGTTATTTACTTTTACTTTAGCCATAATACTTTATAATTATTTATTATAAATACTAAGTAATTATAAAAAAGAATAAAAAAAGGGATAAACAATTAGTTTATCCCTTTTTTTATGTAATAAATTCACTATTTATAGCTCATCACCACTAATAATCCAGTTGGCATTTAGATGTCCTAACATACCGAATCTTTTATTCCATACAAATGCTTCACCTGCCTTATGTGATCCAACATAACCCTTCTTATAGTGCCATTCTTCAGTACCAGACAATGAAGATAGATATCTAACAATCACCCCAAACTCTTCATTCATCACGATTGACTTATCCAATATGGTATACTTACTTGTTTTCTTTTTATGAAAATGACCTAAGTGCCATTCATGATATCTAGAATCACACCATTCTTGTTTAGCTTCTTTAGCCATAAGCATAGGTAGTGCGTTTTCTTTTTCTTCATTACCATGTGTAAATCCTAAAAGTACCTCACCCCACTTAATATACTTTCTAGTCATTGCGGAGTTATTAACATCGACTTGATTATCATCCTTAAAAAACGCACTTACTACCTCACCTAAATAAAATGATCTTTCCTGATCATGATTACCCGGTATTACAATAACCTTAACGGGAACACCCGTTGCTTTTAAAATAGTTACAGCATCAGTAATTAGTGTGTGACCAAGGTTGAATGTTTTTTGCCATCTACCATCTTCGTCTTGTGGCGTACCCTTAGTTGTTGTATTGAATTGATTATCAGAGTTGAAAAAATCATTACCTATTGGGAATAGGATTTCTTTATAGCCAAATCCAGTTGCTTGCCTAAGTAAGGTCTCAATCGTACCGATAAACCTTTTTCTAGCAATTCCACTATCATAATTCTCACCAACTTCACCAGACCACCCTAATTTACCGATATGTAAATCAAATAGTGATATTTCAAGTAAGTTATCTGACATTGGATCGTTATTGATACCTTGAACAATATCTGCACTCACCTTTGGTGGTGTATACCCCTCTATTAGTCTCTTAAATGCATCTGCAAACGTTTCGGCATCCTTCACCTGCTTATACTTCTCTAATCTTGCTTTTACTTGGTAGTTCGTATGTGGTGACCACTCACCATCAATTACAGCAGCAGTTTCCCAAGTATTTACGATGTGCCCCTTTATATCCCATTGCTTAGTATCAACATTCATTTGAGTTAGTAAATCACCCAGAGATTTAATTCTCTGTGCATTACCTTCAACAATAGAAATATTTATCCCCTTTTCATCCTCTTTAATTGAGGTGGAGTTTAGTGGGATTTTGTCTTTTGAGAAATCATCCCTTTCTAAACTTAGAGTATTATTAATTAATTTGGGGTTGCTACCAACGTATGTTGCTGTAGTCCTCAAATCATTATAAAATTTTAATTTATCACTAAACTCCAAATATAAATTCTCAGGAAGAGTTTCTACTTGGTTTTTTATTTCACGCTTAGTATTCTTGAAGTAGGTATAGCCCTTACCGCATTTAACGGAAGCATCACCCACAGAAATATTATTTTCGATTGCACAATTAATGATCTCGATTGCACTTTCAATTCTTTCATTTCCTATCATAAATTTTTAACTTGTTCTAAATAATTATTTAATGTTCTACAAATCTATTGATATTATTGGTTAATGCAAACTTATGGATTAAAAAAAACTTTCTCTTGATCAATAATACCCATTGTTATTAGCCCAGAAATACCAACACAGTAGCTATCACTCATATCATATGAGGAATCTTTTATTGTGTTATTTCTGGTATAGAACCATTCGATATTAGGTTCTAACGTAGCAACTTTTTGTCTTATATATTCTTTTTTCTCTTTGCTTTTATATCCTTCTGGGAATCTAAGGACATGTTTTTTTGTTCTCTTATCAAAAACAATTAATTCTGGACAAAATAACCTTCTTGAGTCATATATTGAAATTAATTTAGGTTTAACGCCAAACACCTCATATAATTTTAGCTTACACATACCATTAAACCCTAATAATAGTGCTGTAGTATTTATATTCTTCGGTGTATTACTTAGTGGTGCTTCAACAAAAACTTCAATAATATTAGCATCATATAATTCTTCTATTTGTTTCTTTAGTGTAGATATGTACTCAGTAAATAATACTGCCTTTTCTATATCTCTTTCCTCTTGTGGTACGCTTTTATTTACTATTAATGCAAGGTGTTTAAGCTCAACCAATACTCCTGATTCATCCCATAGGGATATTCCTACGTTAGTTGTAGATATGTCGAATGATATGTAGTAATTATTAGTCATTGTTTCTATGCATTTCTTCTATCATATCTCTTAGTTGCTTAGGCTTATATAAATATAACCTAATAAGTTCTTGAATTATACTTCCTATTTTTAGAGACCTCTCTTTACAGTGATTTTTTAATTGCTGATGTAAGTCACCATTAATTATTACTGACTTCGGCTTTGTTTGATTCATTGTTTCCATAATGGGTATTTTATAATAAATACTACTTTTTTGGAAAAAAAAATAAATTTTTATAATTGAACTAGAAATCTAACTGAACCAATATTGTTCTTGCTGTATTATTGTCTTTTGTTATTGGATTTGAGAGCTTTGCGATAGCCACAAGATTGTTATTATCATCATAAATTCCAATTTCACTAATTGCAACTTCACTATTACCATCCCATGTTGGATTAGTTGTCTGATTAAATTCACTCAATGGCAATACTATTGGAATATCGCTTGTATAGATTGTTGCTTGAATATCTGTCTTTACGTTCCCAAAGAAAAAAACCTCTTCTCCTAGTGCCATTTTATTGGAGTCTAAGACATTATCTGATGGATACGATAGATAGTCCAAATTATATATTTCTGATGCATCATAGTCCTCTATTTTAATATTAAACAAGACACCAGTTAGATTAGTGGGACTTATTGGATTACCCACAGTATGATTGGGAATTTGGCTAGTAATATCCATTGTTTTCCACGCATTAGATAATAACTCATTTCCGTCTTCAACAATTTGTATTAATGCATTTAATCTGTTTGCTGACCAACCTTGATTAGTTGCACCGCTAATTGTGTCATTTAAAAATGGAAATTCAATATTATCAAAAAATAAACTAATGCTTACTCCTGATAATGATTCAGTATTAATTACTCCCACATAATCACAATGTATTGCATCCATATATCCTAAAGAAATATTATCTTCATATGGATCGCTTTCTAATTGGTATGTATAATATATTTTATTCGCCATTTTTAATCACATTTTACAATATTCAACCCACCACTTATTCTAGGTAGAGTCCAGTTACGATTTGATTTATAGGACATTGCTTTTAATAATTCCTGATCCTCAATTACAAATAATTTTAAATCGTTAAACATTTTTCCTACTACATTACCATTATCCTCAATTAAATCATAATAAAGAATATTAATACCACTAAGATATTTAGGTGTTATATCACAAGATAACGTTAAGCCAATCGAGGTATTCTTATGCCACATAATTGTGGGTAATTCTAAAACTGGTGTTGATTCTAATAGACTCTCACCATAATGATTATTTGGAGAGAGATTGGTGTAGTGGACAATACCTAAATTATCATATATTTTATTTTGGTTTTGAATATATGACACAAACCCAGCGTAATTTCTACTTTTTAGATTATTATATTTAATGTCATTAAGATCAATACCTAATATTTCTTTAGTATGAATAATATGCATGTTCCAAACTGGTACATCGACAACAGGAATTGAATTTTCAAAAAACCCTAATGTTGCTTGATCAATAAAGTCAGTAATGTAAGGCTTGCCATAGTAATTATTCACGCTATCACCCTCAGTCTCCCTGTTATTTGAATTAGGGAAAACCATCACCTGAGCCTCAGTTGCACTTGAACCACTAGTTGCACCACTATAATTAGGTAGATTTCTATCTAATGTCACAATTAAATTATTTGCAGTTAGTGATCCAGTTGAGTCTTCTATTTTATACCATAAATATGGATCATTTTTATCAATACTAAAATCACCCACTGTTGAGCCACTACTAATTGGTGATGCCCATTTAACTAAAATATAGTCACCAATAACAGGTTCAACACTATTTACTAAATAACTAGAAGACTTATAAAGATTAATGGTTTCAGTACCATCACAATCCGCTAAAATAAACTTACAATCAAATTGCTTTATATACTGTACATCGTTCTTTATTGAGAAATTTTCGTCTTCATTTAAATTAAAAAATCCTCTTTCTGTTGTACTATTAGAAATTGTTGCAGGTATTGTAGAAACACTTGGTAGGTCATTAATTGTTATGGTGTTTTCTGTCTTATAAATAAAAGACACAATAGACGGATTATTATCCTTTGGTCTTAAAATTGATGTCTCTGAAATAGGGAGACCGCTATTCTTTATGAATTCGTAATCAATTTCACTATCCCCAACAGCAAATTTCTTAAACGTTAGTTCTCCTCTTGATAATAGGTCTCTACCTTTGTTAGTAAGCTTAACCCTTACTACTGATTCATCGTTTATAAATGACATAATCTTTTATTTTATATAAATACACTATAGATTATTATATTATTTCTATTCCACTAGACTACATCCCCAATAAGTGCAGGATTACCACCTTCACCCTCACCCTCACTAGGGATTAATGTATCTTGTGCTGCTTTTAAGACTGTTACCGATGTTGCGCTTATAGTGGTGTAACCATACGTGGTACCTGCACTACTGTTTAATTGATATGCAGTATCACTCCCATCTGAGAGGATAGCTAAGTCACCATTCTGTGAAGTTATTGTTATTCCGAATTGCTGACCTAATGACGAACCTGCATTTACACCAAAAATAATATATGCGTCACCATTAAAACCAGAAGATAGACTTAAGTTTTGTAATAATATCGTATCCACAAATGTTGGGTTATTCGATATATTATTAACATTATTAGATGCTTGAATATTAAAATCAACTAAATTTCCATTACTCTCAACACTAATAGAAAATGGTACACTTGCAATTAATGGTGATGCTGAATTACCTTGTTGTGTATTAATACTATCAGTAGTAAAACTAACTGCAAATAAGTTTCCGCTTGGAATTAATGAGCTGGAGTTAGTATCATCAATTAAAATCCTATTAGCTCCCAATAAATTCCCTGCATCTGTAACAGAAGGGAAAATAACTGGGTTTACTGGTGCAATTGTTGTTGTTGTGGTCGTAGTAGTTGTAGTAGTTGTTGGCGGTATGGTTGTTGTGGTAGTAGTTGTTGGTGGTGTTGTGGTAGTAGTTGGTGGTGTTGTGGTAGTAGTTGTGGTGGTTATTGGTATTGGACATGAAGTGATGTTTTCTTCTGTAGATTGAGATATTAATGATGCTACTTTTGTCTCGTCATCAATATCAAGAAGTCCTAAAAATTCTTCCACTCTATGGTTATAATCACCATCAACCAATTCACTTAGTTCTTGTTGCGTTATACTAGAAAACGTAGTGGTTGTCCCTGTAAATGCATTAAGTAGACTATATTCCTGTGTTGTTGTGATACCAGTAGTACCATTATCAACTGTTGCTGTTTTTATTATTAAATATTTTCTAGATTCTCCTGTATTAACTTTACTCATCACTTAAACAATTCACCATATTTGGATTTAGTATCCATTATTTCCTTTACATAATTAAATGTGATATTATTTTCATTAACAAATGAAAAATCATCACTAAAAACCTTTTTTATTGTATCATAACTATTTTTTACAAAAAAATCACTCTGATCTGTAGCACCCGCATTATGAAATATTTTTTTCTCTTCCCATTTTGTTATTGAATCTGTAGCCCAAGAAAAATCAAATTCATCTGCAATACTAATTTCATTTTTAAAATATTTACCATTCCATAATACTGCCCACATATCTGCTGTCCATGCTTGTATTGGGTGATCAGGAGAGTATATATGTTTTGTGGTTACCATATGATTATATAATAATTCAGAATCTCGTTCTACTTTATTCCAAAACTCATAATCAATACCCTTCATTAAATACTGTGCACCGCCTGCCGAGTCATCCATATTCTCAATTTCAACAGGATCAACATTAACAATATTACACATTTCCCTGAATAATTCTTCAGACTTACTTTTTATATATCTTGAGTCAATATATGACCTAGTATCACTTAAATACCATTTATCGTCCCCCAAGTATTTACTAAAATCAATTTTTTGTGTAAATAGTACGTCAGGATCAGTATAAAACCAATCATTTGATATGTCGGAATTTTCAATAAAAAATTTCTTTAGAATATGAGGTCTTAAGGTGGGTGTGTAATTAACCCTACCTCTAGTATCATCATATATATAAATTTCAGCTTTTGTGTTTTCTATTATTATCTTTAGATTTTCACTAATATCTACGTTGGGTTGTTTACCCACAACATAAATAAGATCATTTAGGTAACCCATTTTTTCAAATGAATTTATTTGGACTAACATCTGCCAAAGAAATCTTTCGACATCGGGGGTTGCAATTAAAAATTTCATACTATAATATCATTAATACGTTAAATATAGTTATTCTATTTTACATATAGTATCATTTTTCCATTCAAATTCTGAAGGCGTTATCTTTCTAACAAATTCCTGACCGTCATCACCCAAATATCCCAATTCTGGATCAAAATTAACACCTCTCAAGTATTTGTGTTTCTGACGTGTAAATGCACTATTTCTAATAAGTACTCCACTCTTTCTTTGTATGATAGTAGTCGGTAATAATTGATCAACAAATTTCTGGAAATGAGAGCTATATCTCTCAATAAAAAGATTCAAATCGTTAAATACATAGCCATTACTTTTAAGTGAGCTTCCTTCTTCTAATTTGCTTCTTTTAAGATAATCCTCATAAACCTTTAGTACTGTCGGATAGAAACCACCTTCGTGATTAGTAACAGTTTTTGTTGTTTTTACATTTATAAGTTTTCTAGTTATTAACTCTAAATATTCTAGAAAACTTAAACCAGTAATATCAGGAATTCCACTATTCTCAGGAATCAATGGTGGTGAGTAATTAGAATCACCAATAACATAGTAAGCACCAATAATATCACCAAAACTAATATTAGGTGGTAATATAACTAATGATTTATTCGATCCATCCAATACAAAGTCACTCCCATTCTGCAATGTAAGTCCATTTACTGTAATCTTTATTGAATTTATATCGATTGCCTTGAAATCCAAGACGTAAACATTTCTATTTATACCAACATTGTAATAAAATTTACTACTTGATAAATTATCAACTCTATGTGCCTCTGATCTAGTACTAATAGTATCGTCATCACCTGCAACAATATAACTTATTCTAATATTATCGTTTGTTTGTAAGTATTCTGCCAAACCCTGTGATTTTACTAAGATTTGGGTTCTATTGACTGGGTTAATAATGAAATCACCATTAATAAGATCAGTACCCTTAGTCAAAGTGACATTATCAACAACTAATTGTATATCACCTCTTGGTTCTTCGGGTAATGTAATTAACGTACCCCCAGAAGAAACAACTGGTTTTTGTATAACATATGAAACCTCACTAAAATCACCATTCACACCATCATCTTGATCATTCAAGTATGTTAATGTTATGTAATCAATATCAGTACCTCCATTATTATACGCTAAAATGTCGTTATTTAATATTACTTCCCTAGAGTTATTACCATTAATATAGTAGTCACCATCATTCTCACCAACTCCTTTATTTAAAGTAAGACCATTATAACTTACTTGTATATCACCTAATGGGTCTTCTGGTATTGTGAATGTGTCAGAAGACTGACCATAATCAATAGCAATATTAATATATATATTTGGTCTAGTGAAACCACTTGAACTAATTGGGAAATCAATATCCTTATTGTATTTAAACACATCCCATTCTAAACCTCTTGAGGTATCTAACGTTGCTTCAATTTCTTTTGTATTAACAATTAACCTACTATCATTTTGAAAATAATTAGGTGTTGTACTATGTGCTCTTTCCGTTATAACCTCTTCATAAACCCATGACTTTTTATTATCAACATATTGTGATAAATTAAACCCTACATTTCTATAGAGATTTATATAGGTCTGACCGTTATCACTATCGCCCGAACTCTGGTAGTAGAAACTATTACTCTCTTGTGGTGCGATTGGATAACCCCCTGTACTATATGGTAACGATGCTGAAGGTAAATCTTCAAGGGTTAGTGTTTGTTCCGTTGGGTCAATTACATTTTCAGCAACATAAACATATTCACTTATATTAATGAAGGGGTCTGGGATACCAATAATACCTAGTACTGACCTTAACGCATTTCTAGTTCCCTTACCCTTCCATATGGAGATAGTGTTTATTAGTATTCTCCTCCATAATTCAATATTTATTTCTGATATACTAAGATCAAGTGAATCATTTTTCTCTTGTGGGTTCAATACGTCCCCAATAAACTCCTTTTCACTTACAATATCAAAATACTCCCATCCAAGGGTAGCAGCTAAATTCTTTATAAGAAGGTCAGGAGCGTTATTTATCTTATCATATGTCACAGTATTAATATCAGCTAATGCATCAATAAATTCTCTCACATTATCAAACTCCCTACCATATATTCTTAGTAGTTTTTCTGCTTTTTGTTCGTCAGTTTGGTCATACTTTAGAAATGACTTAGGCACCAACATTCTATTTATTAGATCAGTCTTTACATTGTCAAAATTACTCCCAATTCCAAGCATTGCTTTAACGAATCTTTCAAATTCACCACCAGTTGTATCTAAATTGTAGCCATCAGTTGTAGACCATTTTAGATTTCTATAATTATACTTGATTTTACCGTTCTCATAAATAACTGGTTCCTTTATTCTTATTGTGAAACCAGTTTGTCCCTCTAGTCTTTCTTTTATAAGAAAAGACTCTAAATCACCTAAACCCTCCCTAACTTCATTATATTTCAATGGAGATGGTTTTATGTGATATGAGAAAGATTCGGAGCTAGTTGCAGCAGTTGGGAACGGGTTACCCTTTACCTTAACGTCCAACCATGCCTTACTAGCAGTATCACCAGTAAACTCAATAATTGAATGTTTATTGTTGCTAGGATCATCTTTTCTCCAAATTACATAGTCCCTAAAGGATAGATTTAAGTTTGAAAGTTCGGTTTCATCATCTCCAACAGAGAAATTACCATCGTCAATACTTAATCCAAATTTATTTACAATATAAATAGATGGGACTTTGAATGTTGCAATATCTGTCTTAAAATTATAATCATAGTCAATTATGGTGTTTTGAACACCAACATTGGTCGTTTCATATAGAAATAAACTAGCTGGGTATTTTTTTATTACCCCCCCAATTGCACTATTCAACCTATCATATGTCGAACCAAATCTAACATATGACCCCAAATCACCCCTGTCAATATTAAGTTTTAAACTGGTAGTAAAGCTATTAAGTTTTACTGATTGGTCGTCAGTTAACTCTAACTCATCAAGAGTAAATGTCTTGGTGAATGAACTAAGTGACTCCGAAAAATCTTTTGTTACTTTTTTACTGAAATTAGTACCAACACTAAAATCACCCAAACTAAAAATAGTTTCGGATGATACATTAGTGAAATTATTACCAATTAAATCACTATTACTACGATTTATAATTTTTCTTTTTGCCACAGCCTAAATTAAACTTCTGATGTTATGTCGTCAAAATCTTGAGTTAAGTCGATGTTTGTTCTTTCTTCTTTAACCTCATATAATGTTTCAACTGAGTTATTGGTATCATCATCGATCTGATAAAGATTAAACTGCTTAAGAATCTCCCTATTACTATCATAATAAGTGACAATACCTTTTTTATTATCTTTTATTTGCTCACCTGCAATATAGCTTACTAGACTTTCAATGTCATTCTCAACTAATTCTACCTCAATAGAAATTGGGTTTACAAATGTATTTTGTAGTAAAATAGTTTGATTTGGTTTACCGATAAATGGAAGTGTGTTCGGCTTACTTGTAGAAGACGCACTTGGTGTTACCTGTAAGAAAAGTAGTGTACCTGCATCATCAAATCTATATCTAACTGCTGTTTGTGAAGTATCACCAATGTTCTCGGTCACTGGAACCACTTTGTTTGACGTTACAACGTACCTAGCTAGATTCCTAACCTTATTACCATTATCGTCAATATATTCGATCTTATAACCTTGTATTGCGTTATTCGCACTGAAGGAAGTAGGTAAGTCTCCAGTTGTTGTACTAACTATTAATCCTTTAACTTTTGGTAGTGCAGATAAAACCCCACAATCAACTAATGATGTCTCAATAACTCTTGGTCTAACATAAATATTATAGATACCAATTTCATTAAATGTTGATGCAGGTAATCTTAAATTATACATCCCACCCAAAATGTTATCCCTTCCAGAAACTTGATCATTAACAGGTAACTGTAATTCACTTAAAACCTCAGTTGGGTCTTCTATTTTAAAAACTTCGGTGGGAGCACTGCTCCTATCTGGCGTATACGTGAAAAAGATTTCAAGATCGTTCACGTCTATATCTGATGCCCTAACCGTACCATAACTACCTATACTCATATTAATTTTCTTTTATATTAAAAAACTTGCCTCCACCATAATAACTAAAATCAGCAATTGTGGTTATATCTGTTAGTCTATAGTGACCTTCAGATATTGATATTTCTTGTCTATCTATAAATACATCCTTCTTAATTCTAGGTCTTTCCGATTTCCCAATTAACGAATCTTCCATATAGTAGAATTTACTATTGAAATTATTCGTATCATGTAAACCGTCACTAAGTAATGTTATATAGGTTTTATTTTCGATTAAATCGTCAATATATTCAGCACCATCAATATAATAAACTTTTCTTGTCTCAGTTGAAAGTGTATTATCAAGCCCATTTACATTTATACTTACACTAGTAAAATAATTGCCACTGGCTTTTTGTATCTCATAAAGTCTACTTCTGGTTTCCCCAGTAATCTGGTTATTGATAATACCTAGATCAACATCACTATCATCAATATCAGTACTAGTGAATATACCAAAATCTTTATTATTATTTACTAATAATACATTAAAATTATAGAATTTTTCTAAATCAGGAACAATGGACGTGCTACCACTAACAGTCTCCAGCTTTACATACTGTTTAAATTGTTTTCTAATTTTTTCCATTATTTTCTTTTCTTCAGAGATACCCTAATATCTTTGTTTGGATATTTAATCTCAAACATCGAGTCATTTGACGAATAGAGGGTATTATTGATGATTTTTATCTCACCAGTGGTTGTATCTATAATTTCTTGTTCCGTAGTGTTTTGTGAATATACACCACCAACATTATTATAAACACTAATGTTGAGTACATTTAAAACACTCTCAACATCCAATATATTACCTCTTAACTCATCCAATAATATATCTTCATTAATTCTATTTTTATTAATATCAAAAAAGTTTGCAATTGCTCTAATAACATTATTGGCAATAGTTGTTTCATTCTCATTAGATACGAATAACTCTACATTCAGACCTAAATTATAAATTCTACCATCTCTAATCTCAATATAGTCATTGATTGTTCTAAAATTACTTAAGTATTCTGCAATATTCCCCTTAAGTAGTGAGTTAGAAGTATTGTTGAGTTTACCTTCCGAGTCTAAACCAAGAATCGAAATTACAACCTTATTATTTTCTTTAGATGACGTAACTTTAAACGGTGCACCAAACTTACCGTCCATTAAATATACCTGAGTTAGATAATCATTTAATGTTACATTTCTGTTTTGTTTTGAATAGTTGTATGAAATAAGGTTCCTTATTTCTTCAATAGAAAGACCATCATTACCTCCGATTGCAGGTATTGTGTTTGTTATCGATAAACTATTTTTAACGTTTCTATTAATATCGTCTCTACTACCCTTAACGGTCATTGTAATTATACCCTTTTTTGTAAGTACATCAGTACCAACGTTTGATCTACTACCACCACCTGTTCTGTACCTTACAAATACAGTACTATCTCTTTTAAGTTTTTCACCGAGTGATGTATTGTTTAGTAGGTTATTGAGGAATATTCTATTTGAAGTAACCCCTTGCTTTATTAGTCCATCTTCAAGGATATTAAGTGTATTGTCACCACTACCAAACTGTATCTTACATAATCCACTATCTGTAAATTCTTTTGTAAACTTTTTTGTGATATCAATCCAACTACCTGACTTTAAAACAATGTCTTCCGATTGGGCGTTTCTATTTTCCACAAATACCCTTTGATCTGAAAGAGTATCCACCTCATAAAAAATATTTTCAATATCTTGAAATTGTGATTCATCAGGATTATTTGAGTAATTAGTACCCTCCAATTGAATTATTCTATCTATCGATAGAACATCGGGATCAGGTAAGATAAAATTAAAAAACTCTCTACTTTCGTTACCTCTAATTATTCTTTTATGAATTCTAGTTTCACCATTAACAACTATTTCACTTTTAGTGATACTATATGAAGTAATAATACCATTACTATTCTTAATTGGTATTATCGCCCTATTGGGTGAACCAAGTGCGTTAACGGGGGAAGAAAAATCAATAATATCGATTGTTTCAAAAGTAGCCCCACCGCCAACTACTTGTGAACTAGGTGAAATTGTTGGATAATATGATGAATCAGGTTGGTCACCATTAACTGGTACCTCTATACTAAAGTCAACTACTGTTACTGAAGGTCTTTTATTTGGAATTTTTAATCCATACGTCTTAGCTATATTGAGTAGTGATCTTCTTTGTTGAGAATTATTTAATTGTGTTTCTTGAAAAACCCTATCGAGGTTCATTTGAAGATTATTTGAAACACCTGCATTTAGGTCTAGTAACATAGAACCAACACTAGCATCAGTAAAATCTCTATAGATTTCAGGATAAAAATCCTTTACATAATTTACTAAATCCTCTTTAATTTCAGAAAATGTTCTTTTAGTATAATTTATTTGATTCGCCATGTTAGAATGTTATTTGAATTGATCCACTGTCGCTGAAAACACCTTCATCATAACTAAAACCAATATCTATAATTAGATCATGTTCATTAGCAGTGCTTTTAACTCTTGTTATTGTTAATTGAGGTATATAGTTCCTAACTGAATTATTAATATCCTTTTGAATATCAGAATCAGTGACTTGATCGTTAGGTTCAAAAATAAACCTAGATAGATTTGTACCAAACTCAGGGTCATAATATTTTTCACCCTTCTCTGTCATCAACAAAAATAGTAGGTTTGATTTTAATGCATCCTTAGTAATTGTATTTAAGCCCCAAAAATTATTTTTTTCTGGATCATCAACTAATGGAAATTTAATATTTATATTCTTCATAATATACCTTACACATAAATACATTTAACAAAAAAATCCGTCAAATGACGGATTTCAAACTATAGACCAATATTAGTAATTAATTTTTTTTCTTAACTAATTTTGCTGATGCCTTTTCTTGCTTTTCTTTTTCGTCTCTTTGTTGAAAGATTGACTTCACAGACTCTTTAAGTTGTATTACTTTTTCATTACCATGTTTTACTAGCATACCACTAAAAGTTGAAATATCTGGGCTGCTGATTTTTATTCTATCATTCTCATCAACACTAATACCAGTCAACATCTCTTCAAATGCTAAAGCCCTATATTCAATAGGTAATTCATATAATGTATCCTCAGATACAACAATAACAATATTCACATCACTATCAGCAAAGAAAGAAATTAGATCATTAGCTTTCTTAACCTGATAAAGGTCTGTTTTTAATTTAATGTCATCGATAACCTTTATCTCCATCCAATGTGGTAATGAAGTTGAATCCAATACATTATCAAATTCAACTTGAAGGTCTTGGCTTAATTCACAATATCTCATATTATATATTTAAATCTCTAAGTTTATTAAATTCTTCTTCACCAAACTCACCGATGAATTTATCTTTTTCTACATTAAAGGCATTTTCATGATCTTTAAGTGCTTGTTTAGTTTGTAAATAAGCCAACTTACAATTCATAATTGAAGCAAACAATTTTAGTTTTTCTTCTTCATTACTTATTTCAACATCAAATTCTTCAATTGAATCCATCGTTAGCACTTCATCTTCGGTAAGTCGTTCGATTTTCTCATTGTTTTTTTCTACTTCCCCCTTTTTATATTGATCAGTCTCCACCATCGTATGGATATCATTCATTTTTTTTACCTCATCTAGATCAGATAGCTTCTTGCCAGTATCTAGATTTTCTTTCATCTTTTTTAAAAAATCACTCATATTTTTAATTTAAATTTTTTCAATTAACTCAGCAGTAAATCTAATTATTCCATAATGTTCATTTGATTCTAATTTTCTACTGTGGTATTTTCCTACCTTATAACCAAAATTCTCACCATACTCACCATAAATATAGACAATATTGGTGTTTTCGATTAACTCCTTAAATATAGTAGAATTTTCTTCAAGTTCAAAAACCTTATACTTTAAAGGTATGAAAAATTCAAGTAATTTAACATTTAAACCCATTTTTTTAATATGAAGATAATCGGTAAGGTCTTCTATTTTATTTTTTATTTCTTTATTTTCCCTATAGACAGAAATTGCTCTCTTTTTATTGTGATCTACCTTTTTGAGATTAATACTTTCTGGTGTAGAATCATCTGGATTAGAATAAGACAGAAAATCATCAGATAAATCTGTAAACCCTTGAGATACTCTGGTTGATTTTGCTGAAACCATAAATTCAACCTCATAATCAAACTCATCATCCACCCTATCCACAACCTGACTCTTCATTGCCTCCCTTAGTGTTTTACCATAGTTCCTACTCTTAGGATCAAAGTATCCCTCATGTGTTGTTATTTTACCATCACCAAGCTTCTTTTTCTTTTTGACTCTTCTTCTGATTGTTTTGCCTTTTTTATTAACATACTTAACAACTTCGCCACTTTCCCAATACTCCTTATCACCCCATGTATATTCATCAGACCTAGACATACCCCATTTTGACATGTCAGCACTCATTTTTTCGGCAGATGAATTCATTACATATTCGTCTGCTTTTTTTAGTATTTCATAAAAATCCTTTACAAATTGCTGATCCCTGTCACCTGCAACTAACTTATCAATAAGCTGTTCTTGAGCACTTTTTTGAACTATGGCTATTTCAAACTTACCTTCATTATAACTAACAGCCCTATGAGATGTTGTAAGATCAAATTCAAGTCTCGCAAGTAGAATACCAATCCTAATACCTAATATTATAAAAAAATGTTTAATTCTGTTTTTCATATTTGTTTTTCTGAATACTATCAGCCTTCTTCAATACACTATCATAATAACCAGAATACTTTTTTAGAGAATAACTATCACTCTTTTCATGTTTTAAGTCTTTCAATAATGAAAAAAATTCATTATGAGGGACTTGTATTCTTGTTGTATTCTGAGTACGATGTGTTTTATTAAAATCCTCAAATTCTTTAAGTTCTTTAATTTTTAATTTGACTGATTTTTTTTTATTTGCTTTTCTTATTTTAAATAATAACAACCCAATTGTATTTCGATAAGTTAAATGAAATACATCATTGGTAGTCTTTCTAATCCAAGAAAAAAACATTTTGAACCATCCACTATGCTCAATAAAATAATTTGGCTCTATTTCGTTATTGTGATAAGTATTAGATAAAAACCGATTAATTATTATCTCCCTTTCAGTTAATTTATTTCCAAATAAAGTCTTTATTTGGAAATAAGTTAAATGAAATACATCATTGGTAGTCTTTCTAATCCAAGAAAAAAACATTTTGAACCATCCACTATGCTCAATAAAATAATTTGGCTCTATTTCACTATTGTGATAAGTATTAGATAAAATCTTATTAATTATTATCTCCCTTTCAGTTAATTTATTTCCAAATAAAGTCTTTATTACCTTCATTAACGAACTATCCTCAACCCTTGGTATTAGTAGTTCTTCATATGTTCTATTTTTCATATATACATCTATTTATATAATAAATACAATCAAAAAAAATTATTGTTCTATTTTTTCTAATTCTTCGGTTTTGATCTTGACCATATGTTCGTAGTAATCAGCACGTTTAGCAGTTACATTCTTGAGATTATACTTTTCCGAATATAAATTATAAAGATTTGTACCTATTTTATTTCTTAGTTCCTCATCAAGAATTAGCTTTTTAAGTGCCTTATACCAATCACTATAATTTCTCTTTTTATTTGGTATTAAAACACATTCCTCCCAATTCACCACATCTACATTATATGGTTCAATATCACTCACAACAACAGGGATTTTTCTTGACCAGCACTCAACAACCTTAAGATTTGACTTCATATTGTTGAACTTATGATCTGCAAGTGGTGCGATACTAATATCAGTTTCATCAAGAACCTTTGCGAATTTATTTGCGGGTTGTGTCCACCTCCTAGAATAAGTTACTTCATTTTCATACTTTTCTTTCGAGTAATCCCCAAGATGTTTAATATGCTTTTCGTCATCAATAATTTTATAATTATCAGTCAGTATTCTTTCATAAACATTATATACACTTTCTTCAGGTCTAATTGATTCTTCATTTTTTTCAATCATATTACCTGAATACTTAGTCTTTAAGTCATTAGGCATGGATGGTACCATATTAACATTACCATCAGCCCTATTGATCTCCTTTACAATATTTTTACCCCATAGACCTCTATCAATTAGTTCTTTATGTAAGTCCTCATTAAAAGTATATTTAGTTGTTCTACCTTCAATATCCCAACCAGCAACAATAATTTTAAATTTACCTCTTGTCTGTGGATCACCATTTAAAAGGTTAACAGTACCCTCTAATTGCTCAAGGTCGTATTTATGTGATGAACCTGCCATATAGGTAATTCTTACCTTACCATCCTCACTTGGCTTTCTTCTATCAACAAATTGATCCATCCATTCTGGATCGATTGAATTGGGTAATACAAAAACATTATCCTTATTTAGTTTAGCTCTTAACTCCTTAGCGAATACTTCAGTGGTGGTGGTAACATAATCAGCTAATTCTAAGTTAGCGAGGATTTCTTTATCTCTTTTTTCTTTCTTAAACTTACCATATAAAAGATGTGTTTTATGGAGTTCCCAATAATCATCAATATCAACCACAATAGTGACACCTTCTTTCTTTAGTCTTTCAACTAATTTTCTTTGACCCATAACAGTATCTACAATTTTTTTGTGATAATGGATAATGTCAAATGATGCTAAATATTCAATTGTCTTATCAAAATCACTAAAATCTATTGTTGAATTTATTTCAACTTCAAATTTGTCTGGATAATCCCTCTGTAATTGCATTGCAGGGGTTTGTGTTCTGTAGTAATTTACACCAGCAGAATCTCTATTATAGAATAAAATTTTAATCTTGTCTTTCATATTAGGTACGTTTCTTATAAATACTAAGAAACAATAAAAAAATATAAAAAACTATAAATTATTATGATTTATTTTGGGTGGGTTTGGAATTACCTACTTTAGTAGATTTCTTAACAGTTTTTTTTGGATTATTAAAACTATCTAAGTCAGTTTTTACTCTTTCCTTTTGAAGTCTTTCATATTTCAAGTAATCATTCTTTGATACTGGAGAGAATATTAGAAGTTTTTCAATACTCATTCTTCTTAGTTCGGCACCAATACTAGGAGTAGATACGATAGCATCAAGTTTAGGGAATAATTTTATGTTTGTCCCACCAATATTGATATCAAAAATCTTATTGAAATTTTTATCTTTCTTATTGAGAGAATCGGTAATGTTTGTAATTTTTAAATATTTCATCTTAAAATGCTAGTATCATTATATCACCAAATTTTATTGCATCAAATCCCATTGATTTTGCCTTTTCGGTGACTGCTTTATTTATTAAATTTCCCTTTGTTGCCTTACTGTTAGATAATTTCTTCTCTAGTTTTGAGAAATCATATTCAGGAAACCAATACGTTGCCAACACCTCGACAGGTGATTGTGATGATGAGAAATTTATATTCATTTTATTTGTATCGAGTAACTTACTTATCGATAACTCATATTCTTTATATCCCCTTACTGGGTTCAACATAAAAAAATTACCAACACTCGAATTGGAGTGAGGTGGTACCTTTCTATATCCATTGACTACTGTTTTTTCACCACCAATCGAATCTTCGTCTATTTCTTCGTATGCTTCTCTTCTTAATGATTCAAGGAACTGACTATCATAGAATACTGAGTCTGGGTCATTCTGTGTATTTAAATGGTTTTGAGCAAGAACTTCATTCATTTCTTCAAATTGAAATAAGTCCATTATCTTATTTAAGACCCTTGCAGCATCTTTCTTTTCAGCATCAACCCTAACAGCAGGTAATCCCTTAATATTTGATAAGGCATTAAAATACCTGTGGTGACCATCTAAAATATCATTATTATTAGACAACCATATCGGTTCTACAGTTTCTTTTGGAGTTATTTCATTAGTAAAAACAATTCCTTGAAGTGGTTTAAGTGCAAGTGGGTTCACTTTCACTAATTTAAATTTCACACCCTCTTCCTTTAGTTTTTTTAAAACATCAGTATATGGTTTTGAAATTTGAGGTAACCAACTTGGTTTATATCTTAAATCTATGCTCATTTTATATAAATACAATAATTTGTAATTATTTATCCAGTTGCTTCTATTTTTTCTATTACTTCTTTAGGTATTTCCAATTGAGTAGGGTAAGAATTGCTCCTACTTCTATGGGTATAGACATAAAACCCTTTCTTATCTCCACCAACACTAACACCTGATGATTTTTTGGTTTTAGATATGAATTTTTCTTCCTTTCTCAAAGGTTTAATTAAACCAGTATTGTATTCGGTTGAAGAGGTTAAATATTTTAGAATCTTATCCTTCATTGGATCGGATATACCTCTTGCCCTAAGTACTTGTTTCTTTATTTCGGACATCCCCTCACTAATCACTTCTTTTATAATCTCAACAGCCTCATTGACAGTCACACCATCAAAGAGACTAACAGAACCGTTAATACATTTAAAGATATTAATTTCAAACAAATCACCAATCTCACTTTCTAGGTTTTTAAAAACAGCAAATTCCTTATCCCTATCATCATATATATCAATTTGACTAACAGACGGGTATTGTTTAATAAATTCCTTAATTCTTACATTCTTATCCTTATTGTTCTCTTTAAGTGAGTAATGATCAAACTTAGCATCATTAGCCTCTAAAACAGTAAGTATTTCAGGTAGTAACTTACTCACTCTACTCGTAAGTAATACTGATACAGTGTTTGGATCACGATTACCTTCATCTAAAACCCTTTTTACTTCATCAAAAAGTTTAATATCGAAGACTTCATTATTTAGACTTTCTTTTCTACCCCACCATCCAATATGTGGATACTCTTGACCTGTTTTTTTTAACCATATGTTTTTACCAACATCAGGCATAGGACTATCTGCTAACGTAGCATCAAAATCAATAAATAATATTCTTGTTATCATAATTATAAATACTTAAAAATGTTATCATAATGCATTTTTGAACCCTTATCGATCATTTTGACCTTACCGTGATCATACGTATATAATACTAAACTTTCATGACTAACCAAGTATGCAAACTTAGCTACACTATCCCCACTACCAACAAAACTGGTTCTTCTATATTCGTTCTGCTCTAAGAACCTATATATCATTAATGGTGTTAACCAAATCATTCTTTCACCATCAATAAAAACCCAGTAATCAGATTTTGTTACTGATAATGCAGATGGTTTACCATTAAATTCAACTTCAACTACAATATTACCAGTTTCTTTAGATTTATAGTCTCCCTTAACTTCGATACTTATATTTTTTTCGGGTATATGGATATCTCTATCACTATTCACCCTACCCGTATTATCTATATACGCTTCAGGGTACACCTTCTTTAAAACACTAAGTACTTCGGATTCAATTATATCACCAAAACTTTTTGATTTGTCATATTCCATATGAAAACAAAAGTAAAGAAATATTAATAATAAAAAGAAATTTATCCTCTTTTTATTTCTACTACCTCTCCACTTAAGCCTAGACCAAATGAAATTTGTTTCCAGTCAGTAATCTGATTAGACATGAATGGCTTTCCACCTTGGTCAATATTTACCGCTAAAGTAATGTGAGGTATCTTGTTTTCAGTTGAATACCCATTAACCCTCACTGCCATAACCTTATCGGACATGCCGAAATGAGTAACGTTCAATGTTTGTATCGTACCGATATCCCCCAAATACTTATCAGGTGCCTTACCGCCAAAATGAATAGTCATATGATGGGCAAATATCTTCCAATTATCTGGAATATGTTGTTTAAAATATGTCACTAGTTTATTATGTGATTCACTATCCAAAACAACTGCCGTATATAAAATATTCTTATCTTCCATTCTTCACAAAATTTAATAGTTCTTCTTTTCTATTTTCAATCTTATCAAAATAAATTCTAATAAGCAATGACTTTAACATATCGCCAACCTCTTTACCTTTAAGACCCAATGACATTAAATCATTACCATTGATATCTAGGTCACCCATACCTTTAGGCATTTTTTGGTTTCTAAATTCTTCAATTGCTTGACTTATTAAGGTATCCCTTTGAAGTAATTGACTCGATAAGGAACTTTTGGATTTACCAAGCATCATTTGAACTAATACTCTAGCTTCATTAATGTTTTTTACATCGTTTGAATCAAATATCTCTAACGCCTCAATTAACTTCATGTTTTCTAAATCACCTTTTAGGTGGGTTTTAAAAAATTCAGATGGTTTTTCCACTAAATTATTAGACAATAAAAAGATAAACTCTCCCATTGTACCGATTTTTTCCCATTCAGGTGATATTAATACCCCAGAATCTTTACCAAATATGTGTGACATTAATCCAGTGGATTTAAGAAGTATTGCTGCTTCTTGTTTATTACCCTTTTTTACTATCTTATCAAATTCTATTAGAATTCTTTCTGGTGATATTTCACTTATTGAAGATGCATTACTTCTAATTACTCTCATAGTTTCTTCCTCAATATCAAAACCAAATCTAGAAGCAAACCCAACAGTTCTAAGCATTCTTAATGGATCATCAGAAAAACTTTGAGGATTAGTCATTCTCATTTGTTTTTTCTTCATATCTTCAAGTCCACCAAGCGGATCGACCAATTTTCCCCTATTTAAACTAAATGCAACTGAATTAATAGTTGAGTCACGTCTAGTTAAATCCGTTTCAATTGGTAGGTCTTTATCTGATTGTACATCAAAACCTTTGTGACCGTTACCTATTTTTTCTTCTGTTCTAGGTAGAGCAATATCATATTCATCGTTATCTTCATGTGCTTGAAGTTTAATTACTCCAAAAGATTCACCAACTACATCTACCTTACCAAATTGTTTTAATTCAGAAACCAACTTCTCTAGTGGTAATTCTCTCACAACAAGATCAATATCTTTATTTTGCTTACCTAAAAGCTGATCCCTTACTGCACCACCAACAACATAGACATCACCACCTAACGATATTAGGTGTTGTATGAATTTTTTGTACTTAAGATTCCTTATCGCTTCCATTTAATTGTATAATTTTTTTCTCATTATCTTTATTTGAATAGTAAATAGTACTAACATTTAAAGAAATTGGTTCTTTAAATTCAACCACGTATTTTTTACCCTCACCAGACTTAACATATGCCATTGTCATATGTGGATTATAATCATTATACGTTAAAGTCTTATCAAGTGTTTCACTTTCAGCAGACTTTCTTAATTTTATTAAACCTTCACTTGGTTCTATGTCTATTTTTACTACATCAAACCCCATTTCTTTGTTCTCAAATAAACTAATACCTGTTGCATTAACTGAAATATTTTCTTCAATATCTCCCAAAACGCCAAACACATCGTCAGCACTAACATTATTGTGATAACCGTAAAGTATAGTAATATGCATTTCATCTTCTCTACCAAATGTATCTGAACCATCGTCATATAAATCATTTTCTTCTATTCTATTTATTAATTTATCCCACATAGGAATTTTAAGACCTAGCATTAAGCAACCAAACTCAACCTTGCCTGTGTTAGTTGATTCGGAAATATTATTATTCTTAGGATACCTAATCCAAGAATTAGATACCCTGAAGTCACTGTTCGATGCTGTATTCCTAACAAACCCAATCTTTCTATATTTATCAATTAATTGGTTTGTTGTGAGACCACCACCCTCTTTAGCTTCTGGCGTAAGTGATAATATTATGTTATTTTTATCGGTATACTTAGCTAATGCATTCATAAATCTAGTAAAAATATGATTACCCCTTTGGTCTGGATGAATTTGAATTTCACTTAAATCCATATATTTATCATCACCAAACTGTTTTTGTGATATAAATATATCACCAACCTCAATGCCATTTAAATAGAGCCTATTGTCCTTAATTATAAACGGAGGTATAGACTCATTCTTTACTAGAAGTTCGTTCAGGGGCGATGTATTTAGTCCCTCATGTAGTCCTTCCTTAGTCATTCTATATCTATCATCACCAGTCTTTTCGAGATCATTAAAGTTGAAATATTTTTTTAGTAAATCTCTCATGTTTGGATTTACCACATAAACGTCTAGTTTTAAGTCATCGCCATAAATATCTTTATAATAATTAAATTGGTCTAATGCATATTCAACCAATTCCCTTCCATATCCTTTTCTCTGGAAATTTCTATCTATCACAACATCAAAAGAATACTCTTCATTACTAACTGATTCAAATAGCCCACCAACAACAGCGGTTCCTTCGATAATGTAACCTACTAATTCTTTGTTATTTCCTATACGAATATTATTATCTCTTGCAATAGTAATTGCTTGATCATATATCTCGTAACTATCTAGTCTATTTTCATCTTCTTCATGGTCTTCGTCCGAATAAGGTAATACTTCTTCACTGATAAATCCTTCAATGCCTTTGAAGTAGTGTCTATCTTTGAGTTCGTCCTCGGCAACATTTGGTTCATTGGGTTTTTTGTAGTTCTCATCCTTAATATCTTCCAAACGAATCGCATCCATATCCCCTTGATTACATGCCTTTGAAGTGCCATCACCATTACCGCCTAAAGTACATTCCTTTTTAACACTTACCGCTTGTGCCTTTGGCATCCATGAAAGAAGTCTTTCCAATAAAACAATTGACTCGTCAAGAACTCTATTGCTTTCGATTTTTTCTTCTACTGATTCCATAACATTTATATATTGTATAACCCCTAAATCTTCGATATAGTCATAACCATCTTCGATATACTCGTTATACATGTTATAAACCCCTCCTGTTGGTAAAACTACTACCATTCTATCATATGAATCAGGCTCTTCATCAAAATTTATTACCATATTAACATGAGAATCCTCAGCATAGTTTTCCCAGTGAGATGATCCTCCTGTTTCTGTTGTAAAGCACCATTGAGAACCACATCCTAAACTTTTCATTGCGTCTGAAGATTTAATATCAACAACTACAACGGACTCAGATTTATAGAGGAGTTTTGCCTCGTTATATTCCTCTTCATACTCAACCATTTCTAAGAATCCTTTCATTTCATTGTCATGATTAAGATAGGTAGGTCTAGAATTCTCTATATGATGTAATACTTTTTTCATTGTATCATTCTTTGAAGAAAACACTTTGTTCATAAGTATTGTTGCTTTCTTTTCATTTTGCATTTCACTAACCCGTCCCAAGAATGCGCTTAATGTTCTTATACTGTCTCCAGCTACATTTTCATGGTATCTAAACTCATCCATTGTTAAGGGTTCTCTATAAATCCCCTTAATATTCCTTCTGTATTTTTCTGGTATTCTTTTGAATATTACAATCGCAGATTGTCTAGCTTTAAGAGCACCATTAATATCGAAAAAATCATATTTCCCCATATTAACATTTATTGGGTCAAAATCCTTTATTGGGAATAGATTTTTTGTATTTTTATAGTCCTTTATGAATTTACTGTATCTTACAAGTTCATCTTTAATGTATTTATCATATGGTCGCTCACTACCCCAATCATTAGGTTTTATTGACCTTAGTTTACTGTACCCGTCTGCAACAAGCCAAGTCGTTTCATCACCTCCAGTGATATCTAATATGTTCTTAATATCCTCATCGTTAACATATCCTTTTTTTACAAACTCCTTTTCAAACTTTTGTTTATTTTCCAATAAATTAGTGGTTGATTCTGAATTCTCGCTAGTATTGTTGGCACCACCTAAATCAAAAAACGCTAAATTACCATTTTTATAACCCAAATTTAGATAGTTTAAGAAATCCATACTATCAATATTATTTGATTTGAGTTCATTATTAATATCTAATATTGAGTGGAAAAAGTTTTTTAGATCAATTTCATTTTTTTCAATAAATGCTTCTTCTATTATTTCATATGTTTCAGACCAACTTGAACTTCCTACTTCATAAACAAATACCTCATCAAATGAAACCCCAATTTCAGAACTAAAGAAATCACTTAGGTTGTTTATTTTTTCTTTAACTAAATTGGGATTGGTGTCTAATAATTCTAAAATTATAACATAAACCCCATCTTCATTATTTGGTAAATTTTCTACCTTTAAAACATCATATATATCTGCTATATTTTTGTTTTTCTTACCTTTTATTTTTTCACTATTATTTGCTTCCGAAGAATCACTAGTTATTTTTATTACTTTATTACCTGACTTATACGCATGACCCCACTCACCAGACCCATTCTCCATTAATTGAGGTTCTGACAACCCATTAATTTTTGCTACATAATTAGCAAGGTGTTGGGAGGTGTCTGGATTAATGTTCTCAACACTTTCAAGAATAATATTATCGGTTTGGTTTTCCACAAATTCCCTCGTATAGTGTGTACTATAAGTACCTGATGTTAATCCGTAATCAGTTAAAACTACTTGTGACTTACCATTTCTTACTACCTCACCATAAGATGATATGCGTTCAAAATCACCAACTGCAATATTCCAATTATCAACTACACTCAATATATCTGTAATGAACTCTAATTCCTGTAATTCATCTATCATTTCAGGAGTTACTCGTTGACCAAATGGTGATCTTTGTCCTTTTCTTCTATACCCATAATCATTAATAAAACTAGCAATATCGTCAAATGAATACTCAACTAAGTCTTTAAATCTAGATTTTGTTATTCTAATTGCTTTTTCACATCTTATCCAAAAACTATCATGATCATACTCATGCACCTTAGTCACAATATCTTCATGCCAATTACTAATAGAGATATTGATCTCATCATTATTCTGTGCTAATCCCTTTTTGTTTTTTGCTAGTTTTAATACTGTTTCATTATCAATTTCATAAACAATCCTTGCACTTCCACTACCTAATCTACTTAAATGTTCCTCACAATATCTTTTTCTTGCTGCATATGAATTCAATTTTTTAAACTCTTCATGATTAAACGATTCTGGGTAATCTTCCGTGATTGATTCACCACCCATAGTATATTCGTCTTGTGTTGCATCACTTACGTGATTATATGTAAGGTCTTCCTTCATATCAGAAACCGATTGGGGTTGGAGTGCCCATAATCCTCTGACCTTTACTTGATTGTTTATATCCTCATCAAGATTTATTATTTTCTGTAATTCTGATACTTTAATTTTAGTCATAATAATAATAATAATAAAAAAACCCATAGCAGAAAACTACTATGGGCTGCATATCAATAAATACTATTTATTAAGTAGTTTTACTCTTTTTTCTTTCTTGTAACGCTCTAAGATGCTCCCTCATGATTTTTTCAATAACATCCTTATTCTCAAGAAGAGTAGCTACGAATTTTTCATTTGCATATTGTTCTAATATTACGTTTTTCATTGTTTCAACAACCATCATTGGTAGTTGTTTGTTAACAATCTCATTCACTTGATGCTCATTGAGCATACCACCAGTTGGTTGCTGATACCCCTCACTCATATTTTGTGGTTGGTTTTGATTCATATCAAATCCATAATTTTGTTGATACATGCTCTGCATTTTTTGCATTTCACTATAAAGTGTCTGGTCTCTATCTGAACCACTAGTAGCTTGTGGTTGTTGTGTTTGTGGTTGTTGTGTTTGTGGTTGTTGCTGGTATTGTGGTCTTTGTTGTTGTGGTCTTTGTGATGGTGCTTCACTAAGTATTTGTTCTGCACCTACATCACGAGTATTCCCACCACTATTCTTAGCCTTAATCTTCGCTTCACTAACTTTATTAATTGCATTCATTCTATCTGTTGTTGGGGTGTTACTTCGAGTATGAAGTGCAGTTTGGATTTCATTAAGAAAATTACCGTCTTTAGGTGCAATTCTTTTTTCACCTAAAGTAGATGATTGTTCCATCATCTGCTCTTTTCTCTCCTTAATTGTTCCCTCTAATTTACTTAAATCTATATTAGGCATTTTATAATTTTTTATGGTTTTTTATAAATACTGATTTTAATCCTAAAAACAGGTTATTCACTATAATTTTTCATTTTATTAAAGAAATCATCCTTTTCCTTTTTTAGAAAATTAGGTTTTAATCTAGACGAATCAACATTAAACCTATCATTAAAGATATCCTTTAAATTACCAACAACATTATTTTGTGGATATTTAGCAACATTATTATTTTTAACTGCAAAAAAATCACCACCTCTTTTCATTAAAGAATAATCTCTTGGATTTTTTTTATGATATTTTGTTATTAGTTCATAAATATTTCTAATGTTCTCATTGTTAATAGTATCTTTATTTTTATCACTCTGAAAGAATGACTTAAATTTATCGTCCTGACCTTTAAAGTCTCTTGTTGTTTTAGGACTATCAATGCTAGTACTTGTACCAACATCATCAACACCTATTTCATGATCAGGTTCTATACCGAACATAATGTCAATATCCCTATCTTCTGGATTAAACTTCGGTCTTTTTGAACTAATAAATGCCGAGTCGGTTTTAAACTTTTTTGAGGTTTTCATTGCCGTTGTAATTCCATCTAATCTAAATAGTCTCCAACCAGCTAACTTATCCTTTTCTCTTGGTGTTCTTTTAACCCCCTTAGCAGAATCTGAACTCCCTGCTTGTTGCCATGCTCTTAAGACAAGATTTCCTGTTTTCACATGCTTACCTAAAACAAACGGTTCGATTGTTCTATACCCTCTATTTACTGTTTCGTCACCAGCATAATAAATATAAAGAATATCATGCTCCTTTATTGAGTCAAGAATAAGGTTTCTATCAACCCATTCGTTGAGCGATCTTGTTTTCTTGAGATTCTTATGAAGCAGTTTATTTTCATTCATTATATCTTATACGTTACTTTCACCGTAAGGCTTTTTTAATGAGTATTTGTTTTTTGACATTGAGGTTTTTCTCTGGTTGATGTCAGTCTTACCACCAACTGACCCATTAAATTCACCCTTACCAAACTCATCACCATCAGATAATGCTCTCGTATTACCCTTACTATATGGTTTTTTTGTTGTATAGGTGTTCTTTGTTAAATTATTTTTTCTAAATTGTCCTGAATTTTCTAATAGTCCCATAGTTAATCATATTTCTGTATTGCAATGCCGATATAGTCATGTAAATTTGGTACACAAATTCTAGCATCCATTAATTTTAATTCTTCTTCATTTACCCACATGTACCCTTGATGTTCTCTATCAAGTTTTATGTCAAATGGCTCACCATCATATTTACCAATGAAAATATGCTCAATACTCTCATTACTTCTTTGTAATATTACTTTCTCAATAAAGGAATCTACCTTTATTGCTGTTTCTTCGTAAATTTCTCTTTTACAAGCATCGATAGGCTCCTCACCCTCTTCAACACCGCCACCAACTAATCCCCATTTATTTGGACACCATTGTTCACCGTATGATGATCTTTTTAGTATTAAAACCCTACCATCATTAAAAATAACGCCAAGGGCATTCTTTTTTAAATCATCACTATATTCAATCCCTTCCTTTAAATTAACAATACCTGTTTGTGGCATAATTTTAGAATCTCTTGACGAATTAACACCAGCATCTCTTCTTACTTCTTGGCTTTTTGAAACCTCATTTCTTTGTTTCGTTAATGTATCATTCACAAAACTCCTCATATCATCACCACCAGAAAGAAAATATTCTGGAGAATCTTGATTTGTGGTTTCAAAAAAGTTTTTTAATCTCTTGAGATTTTGATATGTACAATCACCTGATCTAAGTAAGTTTTTTGCTCTTTTTATTCCTTCTGAATTAGGATATTTAACCAATGCAGAATTTATATTCTTAAGTATTGGCTTTGGTATTAGATACGTATTATCATATAGTTCCTTATTCATACTACGACTTATTTTCTTTTACTATTGTTGATGCAAATTCATCAAGCTCCCTTTTTGCCTCAAGCAAATTAGTTAATTTATTTATCTCAGTAGGTGGTAATTTAGATAAAAGATCGGCAACCATTTCGATTTTATCTTTCTTACTCAGGTCATCTTTTTTATTTTTTTCACCAACAGATTTGTCGCTATCTTTTTTATTACTCAATTTATCTTCAACAACTACACTTTCATTTATATCTTTCTTTAAATGTGGCTCTAGATATTTCATAATATCACTAGCCCATTCATAATCATGTTCTCTTGAATCTTCTGGTTGATTTTCAAAATTATGATTTTGATGTAGTTTCCAATCAGACTCTAATTTATTTGGATTATTTTTATAGTGATCAAGCGTCTCAAGATACTTACTATACATTATTTTAGCTAAACCATCAACAAGATTTTTATTATCTTCCTCCGACTCGTAGAATGAAAAACCAAACCTACCAAGAAAATCATTCTTATAGTTTTGTGTACCAATCATCACATTCTTATCGGTAGTGCCATTAGATTTAGTCACTTGATTATTATCAAACTCAGGAGTCCCCTTTACCCCGATAATATTATCGTCACCATCAATAATTTCACTTATTTCCTTTTTCGAAAAACTCATATTCTTCATTTTATATAAATACTTTATGTATTCGAATTATCCTCAATAAAATTATCAAATGCATTTTTAGCTTCTTCAAGTTTCATTAGTTCATCGTAATCTGTGTTAGGTGGCATTCCAAACTTATTTAAAAATTCAATAAAAAGATTTCCTACATCACTAACATTTTTTATTTCTTCATCACCTAAAATATTAACACTACTAACCTCTTTATCTGAGTCATCATTTTCTGATCGCTCAATCTCCTCTAATTGTAATTCAATTTCTAATTTAGGTATTTTAATGTTCCTTTCTTTTATTTGAATAAAATCACCAGTATTATACCCTAAATCATATATTTTATCATCCTTTATTAGAACATAATCACCAGCATTTAATTGATCATCAATAGACTTAATATTTGGATTTATTGTATCTCTAACATGTTGTAGTGCATTTTCATAGATTTCTTCATATAGTCTTAATTCAGTATCCCATTGTTTTGCGGTTGGACTCCAAACTGCATCCTTTCTAACACCACTCCAAACTGTTTCTGGCTTATATCCATATCTATTATAAAATAAAACCTCTTTAGTCTCTAATGCCATTGAATCTTCGAAATTATCCAAATCAAAAGACTGTAGATACATTTGGTCTTCATCAAAATACTCTCTTTCAAATGTATATTGTTTTGTTTTTCTATCCTTTTTAAGTTTAATCAATAGCCTTTCCCTAACTTCTGGTATAAACCCATCAAGCATTGCTGATTTAACACTCATATTAAATGCTGCAATGTATTTTGCTACATTATACTTACCTGTTGCATTAGCATTATCCTCAAAATCTTCCTTACTAATTAATTCAGAAGCAAGTCTTTCATATTCAACTACCTCTTCTTCTTTAGTTTCTTCGTTTATGATTACTTTCTTTTCTACCATCATAGCACTATCGCCCCTAGATTGGACATCGCCCACGTTTATAAAATAAATATAACTATCTAGATCAGGTTCAGGATCAAGATATGTTTCAACCTTATCATATATTTCCATTGGATCAGTCAATTCACCTTCGGGATATAATTCACCATAACAAATCTTTGCCTTATTAATTCTATCTTGAATTATGAGTTCCATATGCGCCATCTTAGCTTTCTTACGACCATTCTTATCTGTACCTCGATTAATATATTCCTTAATACTCATTTTGTATCTCTTCTTAGTTGCTATCTTACTAAGAGGTACTCTTTGATAGAAAATATCTTCAACGGTCTTGTAGTAGTGTTCAATGAATTCCTCACCCTTACCTTTAAGAATCATGTCAAGTCCAATCTCATTAAAGTTATCAATATAGATCGCCTTAATTTTTGATTTTATTGTATTACCAGTTAATTTAATTTTTTTAACAGGTACTTCCACACCATCAACCATCTCCATAACGGGTTTATTGGTTTTTTTATCGACCTTATCACTCATTAACGCATAGTTAATTCTAGAAAGATTAAGACAAGAATCAAACTCACCATCATTATCAACAGACATGTATTGAGATGTCATTTCCTCTCGATTGAATTTCTCAATTAGAGCATTAATACCTAATTGACCACCATATTTCCACATATCTTCAATCAACCCCTCTGGTTGGTCATAATATACCCCAGTCTCATCGATCTTAATTGTAGTTTTATTAGGTACAGAAAAATTAACACCATCAGTAACTGCAAGTAGTGGCTCACAATCATATGGTTTAAAATAAGAAACTGCCCTTCTCAAATAAAGTCTACCGTAGCAAGTAATTCTCCATGCACATCTATTATCTGACCAATTAAAAGCAACTCCTGCTCCCAAGGCACCGAAAAGTGAGTTATTAATAATTTTAATTGGTAATTGTTTCACATCAAATAGATTCATTTCTTTTGGTGTAAAGTCAATTCCCGCTTTAATTTTATTATATGTATCTTCTTGACCAGTAGTTAATAATAGATCAATTTCTTCATCATTAAGAGATTTATTTCTAGCAAGCTTCTTATATATATTACGAGTAGTTGTAAGATAAGTAAGCATCTTTTTTATTACCCCAGTAACATCAAACATAGGAAAAATATCATATGTTAATTGAATCATTGGATAAAGTGACGCATAATCAATCTTAATTACCCTTTTTGTGTAACCCTTCTTATAACATCTAGTAAGACCTCCACCAAAATTTAATGAAACATCGTTATCTGGTATTGCAAGATCGTTTTCATAACTCCATGCAGTCATAAGTAAATTCCATACAGATGCATTACCCATTGTCGTTACTCTACTATACGTAGTTGGTACTAGTTTTGCCATCGCAAAGGATGCTGAGTTATATAGTTCATCTACCTGCTCAGTTTCCCAAAGATCATCAAGTAAATATCTTCTTAAGATTTCCTTACCAGTAATAAATTTATATGTGCTTAGATTTTTTTGTTGTTCCTTAAAAAACTCAATTAAGCCCTGTGGATTTTTTTCTAATTTAAAAATAGATTTCTTAAAATGATCATATTTCTCATCCCCTAAATTTTCTTTATTTTTTTGAATCTTATAGAACCTAACACCACTCTCCTGAAATTCATCAGGCATTTGTTTGTAATTATTGTTCTCTGGATTTATTACGAATACCATATCTTCCTTCCAGAATTTACCAATATTTTCACCATCGATATACATTCGATTTGGTTTTGTAATATTCTCAAACTGACAGATATATTTAAGTCTAGTATTTTTAATATCACTATTAATCGCCTCGGTCTTCTTAGCTGCAAACATAATATCATTTATACTATAACCCCATGACATAGTTGAAGTATATCTATGAGACGAATTACCAATCTTTACACTAGAATTGGGTCTTCTTTTTATGTTTTGACCCTTTTTTAGGGTAGTTTTAATTGTTGTGATATCAAAACCAAGAATTTCTGCTCTTTCCAAGATAAAAGGATAATCAAAGTCTTCAGAGTTGTAACCTGATATTACCGCAGGTTTTATTTCATCAATAGCCTCAAAAAACTCCTTAATTATACGAATTTCTTCCTCGTCATTATCGTCTTCATTTACCTCAATAACCCTTTCAAACCCTCTATTATCCCTAACACCAATAGCAAAAATTCTAGCATGTTGATATCTTAAGCCAGTTGTCTCAATATCATATACAGCCTTATGAACCATACTATACTCTTCCATACCTTTGAAAAGTCTATTACCAGTTGAAATAAAGAATTGATCGTTTGTTGATATTGTATAATACAGGTCTTTATACTTATATAATGGTCTGTCATTCTGATCCTTCATGACCCTACCATTATCATTATACATCTTATCGTAGATACCCATATGACCATCACTGAAGAATTTTTCAATTGCCTCAAATGATATGTTAGAAGTAACCTTGTAACAAAATCCGTCTTCAAGTCTAGGTTGATTACCAGTCTTCATCTTTTTGATGGTAATGCCATACAACAACATCTTCGTCTTTAGTTTTTGTTGATCACCACCATAGAGTTTATAGCCCTTAGATTTAAAGTCCTTAATATATAAGAATGGTTCGTATTCTACCTTGTCAATTCTCTTCTCAAGTGTGTGTGGATCATGTATAATACATTCAGCATATTTACTATCTCTAGAAGTTTCAACATTAACTAAATACTTTATACCCCCCTTACCTTCAATAAACTTCTGAATTTCACCAATTGTTGATTTTATACCCATATCTTTTTTTATACTCATATCTTTTCTTTTACTAAAAACTTTTCTTCACTATTGAATGTGTACTTAAATTCTTTGTCCACGTATACGTTTTCTAATATTACTTCATTAAAATTCTCTGGAAAAACATCACACATGGCTAACGCACTTATTAGATTAACGCCTTGGAGTTCTATATACGTGCCATCTTCAGAGGTTATAATCCCAAAATCCAAATCATTTCCATACCCACTAACAGTCGGATGGTATCTCACAAACTCACTTACATCATTATAAAATTTAAGTATATTTTCCTTTTCACTCATATTATATTTCATTGCATGTTCAATGAGTAATTTTCTTGGGCTTGAGGTATTAACCATATTTTCTTTTGAATGTTTTTATTATCTCACCAATAACGGATTCGCCAATATCGGACTTATAATCAATATTATCAATTGCTTTCGTAATTTCTTTTCTTTTATTCTCGATTGAATTAAACACATACTCATCAATTGTGTCTCTAAATATAAGGGGATATATATTTACTGGATTCTCCTGACCAATTCTGAAAATCCTATCGGCTACCTGATCATATTCACCCACCGAGTACGGTAGTGATATTATGAACATCTTAGAGGCAGCAGTTAGTGTAAGCCCATAATTACACGTCTGTATTGAACCTAAAAATATTTTCAAATATGACTCTTTATTCTGGAAAAGTCTTTTTATTTCATTTCTCTCCTCCAAATTCTGATCACCAGTATGAAGACCCGAAACATCTGGATAATATTTATGAAGTATTTTTAGTGTATCCTTAAAGGAGTCCACAATAATGAACTTCTCATCAACATCAATTACCTCACTAATAAGATTTTTTAAATAATCAATTTTTAGTTCTGCTGTAAACTGTCTTAATCTAAGCATAATTGTAAGTGCGTTGGCTGAATTGGGTTTTTTCATTCCCAATATTTCTTTAGCTACCCCCTCTTCAATCTCTAAATATTTCTTATGATCTTTTGTGTCCATCTCAAACACTACCTTTTGATACGTCTTTGGTGGTAATTCGGTTAACACATCTACCTTTCTTACTCTATATGAATATGGTTCAAGTTTATTGAAAAGTTCTTTTAGTCTTGGTTCTCTTACCTTTACAAAGTCATGACCATATGGTAGTCTTTGATATTCTTTACCACAATAATAATCATAAAAGAAGGTCTTATTCGAGAACTCCAATGGTGAAATTTGATTTAGTACAGTATAAAGTTCAGTAATTCTATTTGGTGTTGGTGTACCTGTTAAGAACACCTTACGATCAATATGTGAGAAGAATTTCTTAAAGTTCTTATATGTATTGCTTTGAGAATTTTTTAGTTTATGTGACTCATCACATATAACACATTCAAATTCACTAAGATCAATACCTAGTTTTTTTAATTTTTTCTCAATCTGCTTGGAGTCTTTATTTCTAAAGAAATCATAATTAACGATTATGTATTTAGAATCTTCAATACTATACTTATTATCCTTTGCATTTAAAATATGTGCCGAAGAAATGGTAAATTTT